>ERZ808240.537-NODE-537-length-49292-cov-5.980035_pt1 | contig 49292 bp, 41 predicted proteins | sample MGYA00521084_ERZ808240 | MGnify/ENA primary metagenome ERZ808240 (study PRJEB31516, sample SAMN03275571) | gut metagenome | biome: mammalia-associated habitat; material: feces | host: Papio cynocephalus | place: Kenya | collected 2012-08-06 ...
CGAACGGCGAGATGGGCGACCTGTCCATCGACAAGTTCTCCGACGTGGTGCAGGCGATCCACATCATGCAGGAGCAGATGGGCATCAGCGGCACCACCGCAAGGGAGGCCGCGACGACCATCGAGGGCTCCGTCGGCATGATGAAGGCCGCATGGCAGAACTGGCTCGCGGAGCTCGGCAAGGACAACGCGGACATCAACGGACTTACCACGCAGCTGGTCGATTCCGTGGGCACCGTCATCCAGAACGTGGGCCCGCGCATCGCGCAGATCATCACCGGCATCACCGCCGCGCTACCGCAACTGTTCTCGTCGTTGGGGAGCACGCTGCCGGCTTTGGTCATGCAGATCCTCCCGCCGGTGCTCGCCGCGTTGGGCCAGCTCGGCACGATGCTGCTGACCAACGCGACCACCTGGATCACGTCGAGCCTGCCGCAACTGCTCGCCCAATTCCAAACTTGGGTGACGTCCTCGCTGCCGACGTTCCTGCAAACCGGATTGACGATGGTCACGAACCTGCTGCAGGGCATCGTGCAGGCCCTGCCGCAGATCGCGTCCACCGCAGTGACCGTGCTGACCACGTTGCTCGACGGAATGTCGGCGCAACTGCCGCAGCTCATCCCGATCGGCATCAACGCGATACTGAACCTGATCCAGGGCATCATGTCGAACCTGCCGCAGATCATCTCCAGCGGCGTGAAGCTCATTCTCGGACTGGCGCAGGGGCTCATCAACGCGCTGCCTGATCTGGTCGGCAAGGCCCCGATCCTCATCGGCCAGTTGGTGTCGGGCGTCATCAGCAACCTTCCTCGGATCCTCCAGGCCGGCGTGCAGCTGATTGTGGCACTGGCCAATGGGTTCGTCTCTTCGATTCCTCGGCTGATCGGCGCGATCCCCGGCATGGTGAGCCAGATCTGGCATGGGTTCACTTCGGTGAACTGGGGCGAGGTCGGCTGGAACGTCATCACCGGCATCGCCTCCGGCATCGCCGGGGCGGCGGGAAGACTCGTCGACGCGGCGTGGAAGGCGGCGAAGAACGCTTTGGACTGGGTCAAGGGCAAGCTCGGCATCCATTCGCCGTCCCGCGTGTTCCGCGACCAGGTCGGCGAGATGATCGGCGAGGGCATGGCCGTCGGCATCGACGAGAGCGCCTCGAAGGTGCAGAAGGCGGCGGGGCGCTTGACTGACATCCTGCCGTCGCAGGATGGCTCCGGCGCGTCGGTCGGCGTCAATTCCAACGGCGTCAACCAGCTTGGCGGCGGCAGCGTCACCAACATCAATCAGGTGTTCAACTATCCGGCGATCGCGCCGACATCAATCAGAATCCAGCAGAGGCTCCAGACGGCCGCGATGCCGTCATGGTGACATGAGAGGAAGACGCGCATATGAAGGTCAGCTATTCGCTCAACGGTCAGAAGCTCGACTCCGATCACATGCGCGTCATCGTCGGTTCCACGCACTACACCGGCCTGTCGCCCGTGGTGAACACGCTGCAGGTCAAGGGACGGCACGGAGTGGTCGTGGATTCGCTCGTGCCGCGTCTCGACGCGCCGGAGCTCACGTTGAAGGTGGCGGCATGGGGAGGTGATTCCGATTCGCGCATGGCGCGTTTCCGCAGCCTGTGCCTTTTGACGCCCGGCCTGACCATCGGCAGAACCGAGGAAACCGACGACGGGTTGTCGCGAGACATGCTGACCCGTGCGGTGTGCACGAGCTGCGAACCCGACGACGAGGATGAGCGGCCGTTCCAAGACTTGCGCCGCATGACGGCTGTTTTCTCCCTGCCGGACGCGTTCTGGCGTTCCGACGGCTACCTGCGGCAGGAACTCGCCCTTACCGGCGGGCGTCTGCTGCGCGGAGAGATCAAACTCCCGTCCGGCGGCTACTGGACCCGATGGGCCGGTGAGGCGAACAACAGCAAGAGCCTGATGGCCGACTTCTTCACCATGTGGATGGGGGAGCCGAACAATTCGCCATCAATCCTGTTCGACCGACTGCCCGCAGGATGGCTCAGCGACGCTCCCATAGGCGACATGATCATGCGGTTCCCCGCAGTCACGTCGCTTACCGTCAGGGATCCGGCGAGCGGCACGAGCGTCACATGGTCGGGCACGCGCGAAAACGGCAAACCATGGCTCTATATCAACGTTTCGGAGCGCGCCGCGTGGACGAGTGCGAGCGATTCCGCATGGTCCGGCGTGGGTACCGACGTGTCCACCAACCTCGACTACGAGGGCGAATGGCTTGAAATACACCCGTCGATCAGCGCCGGCGAATACGCGCTGAACATCAAGACCACAGGCGTCAGCTCAGGCTCGATAGTCGTGAGATTCCGCCAATCGTGGCAGTAAGTCAACTCTCGACACAGGAGGTCACATGGGCAAGAGCATGCACGTCCGCCTCGTCGCCTACGAGCCGTTCGGACGCCGTCTCGGCGTGCTTCCGGAACCGGTCAGCTTCTCCGCAAGCATCGTCCACAACGACGACGGGGCACTTAACCTCACCTATTCGAAACTCGCCAAGGACGGCGACATCATCGGCCGCAACCTCGAACAGGGGCTTGAAATCGCCGTCGAAGTGTCCGACGGCGGCCCCTACGTGGAGCCCGACAACGCCCGCTATCTGGTGATCGGGCGTAGCGGCGACCAGATGGACCCCACCGGCACCATCACCATCGATTCCGCCCCGTCCATCTCATGGCTTTTTTCAAAGATCCTAAATAATGACACCAGCCACCTCGTCCAAGACGGCGACAACAAAGGGAAGCGAGCCTTTCTGAGTTCGAACGCGGGCACGATCCTCAAGACCATGCTCGACGAGAACCGTGGTCGCGGAGGATCCGCAGCCGGGTTGACGCTCGGCTTCGACACAGCCAAGGACGCAGCCGGGGCGAAGTGGGCGAAGGTATACACGCTCTACTATTCACTCGGCGTGAGCATGCAGTCAGCATTGTCGTCGCTTGTCGGCGGCGGCGCCGTCGATTGGCGCACCAGCGGACGCGCAATGAAAGTCTGGAACGCCGACTCCGCGAATCTGAGCCGCGAACTTGACGGAAAGGTCATCCTGCGCCTGTCCAAGGATGTGACCGAGGCACCGTATGAGGAAAGCATCAGCGAACTCGCTTCCGACATCCTCGTCGAGGGCGACAACGGTCTTGTCTTCCGCATGGACAATCCCGCCGCCCCAAAACCGTGGGGCAAATGGGAGACCTACGTGTCCCAGGGCGGCGTAAGCGACGAGGGCACCGCGCGAGCGTTCATGGACGCCACCCTGCAGGATGCCGCCCGCGTGCGCGGCCAGTACACGCGCGGCGTGAACATCGCCGACGCGCCGGTGCTGCCTCTGATTGACTATCACCCGGGCGATTGGATCACCGCGCCGACCGTCAATCATGGCGAGAAGGTCCGCATCCAGGAAATCGATCTGAGCATGGAGCAGGGCGGAGCATTGACCGCCAGCCTCGCACTCAACGACATCCGCTACGACTCGCAGGTCAAAGCCAACAAAAAACTCCAAGGCATCACCGGAGGCGCAACGCTCGCCGGCAGCGAGGGCGGCCGTCCGGCTCCCGAGCAGGATCATCGGGTACCGAAGAAGCCTTTGGGCGTGGTCGCCTCGTCGGACGCGTACATCGACGAGACTGGGCAGGCGCACGGGGTCGCGTTCGTCGGCTGGGGCGAGGTCACCCAGGCCACGAACGACACGAGCATCGAGATCGACCACTACGAGGTCCAATACCAGCGGACCACGGATAGGTCCGGTTATTGGCGGAGCGGGGCAACCGCGACCGAATTGAAGTGCTCGTTCGGGCGTCTCGACTGCGGCGGCACGATCCGCATCCGCGTGCGCGCCATCCCCACCTACAGCGACAGGCCCGGCGAATGGTCGGACGTGGTGTCGCTGGTCGTGGCCAGCGATGTCACCCCGCCATCGGTGCCGTCGAAGCCGATCCTCACGTCCAAACTGGGTGTGGTCGAGGTCCGCTCCGACGGCAAAAACAGCGTGGGAGGCGGATTCGAGCCGGACACGAGCCATTTGATCGTCGGCAGGAGCGAGTCCGACGGCAACTGGGTGGAGGTCGGCACGCTCGTGGTCGGCGGCGTGTACACGCAGATCGGGCTGACGCTCGAGCACACCTACTGGTTCGCGCTCAGGTCGATCGATTATTCGGGCAACAAGAGCGCGTGGAGCGCGGGCTCCAGCGTCAAGGTCGACCCGGCCGTCAGCCAGGCCGATCTGAACACGTTGGGCGACAAGGTCCTCGCCGAGGCCAAGGCCGACACGAAAGCCCAGGTCGACAAGGTCAACACCGCTCTGGCGGACACGAACAAGAAGGTCTCGTCGAACGCTGAGGGCGTGACCGCCGCCAAACAGGCGGCCGCGGACGCGAAAAAGGCCACCGAGACCAACGCAGCCAACATCGCCAAGAGCCAGGCGGCGGCCGACGCGGCCAAGACGCAGTCCGACTCCAACAAAAAGCTCCTCGAATCACAAGGCAAGCAGATCGAGGCCAACGAGTCCGGCATCGCCGCCGCGAACACGCGTGTCGAGCAGGTGCGGTCGGAACTGACCGAGAAGGTCACCGAGGCCCAATCGTCCGCCGACTCGGCGAAACAGGCCGCGGCCACTGCCCAATCCACCGCCGACAAGGCCGACGCGGGCCAGCAAACCGCCAATGCCGCCGCCACTGCGGCTCAGAAGGCAGCCGCTACGGCCACGTCCACGGCTAATACGGCTAAGGGTACGGCTGACGCCGCGAAGACCGCCGCCGACGCAGCAGCCAAGTCCGCCTCCGACGCGAAGCAGACGGCCGCAAACGCCAATACGACTGCGAACACGGCGAACAAGGCAGCCGCCGCCGCCCAGACCGCCGCCTCCGACGCGAAGACCACGGCCGCCGAGGCTAAGACCACGGCCGGCAACGCTTCAAAGGTCGCCACCCAGTCCCAGGCCACGGCCAACAGCGCGGCCCAGTCCGCCACTTCCGCCCAAACCGCCGCCGACAGGGCCAACGAGGCTGCCGCGTCCGCCGCCGGCATCGCCAACGGCAAGGCAGACGTGCTCATCCAATCCGCGGCACCGCCCGCGTCGATGCGCAAGGCCACGACCCTGTGGATCGACACCACCAACGGCTCCAACAAGCCGAAGCGGTGGAACGGCAGCGCGTGGGTGGTGGTGACAGACAAGGCGGCTACGGATGCCGCCGCCGCTGCGGCTACGGCTCAGACCGCAGCCGACAAGGCGCAGTCCACAGCAAGCGCCGCGCAGACGGCGGCGGCGAACGCGGCCGCGAAGGCGCAAACCGCCGCCGACGCGGCCGAGGGGGCGCAGACCACCGCCGACGGGAAAAGCTCGATATGGCGGCAATCGACCGAACCCAAGTCGGAGCGGCTGAAACCCGGCGACCTGTGGTACCGCACGCAGAAGTACTGGACCCGGTGGAAAGGCGAGCCGAACAACAGTCCCAGTCTGTGTGCGAACTTCTACACCTTCTGGAAGGGCGAGCCGAACAACAGTCCCTCGGTGCTGGTCCCGCTGGAGGACCGCATCGTCGAAGTGCTCATGTGGAACGGCAGCGCGTGGGGCCAGTTCAACCTGGTCGCCAGCAACGTGCTCGCCACCGGCACCGTCGACGCCAGGCTCATCAACGCCGACGACGTGTACGCCATCACCATCCAGGGCGGCCAGTTCATCACCGCCAACGGCAGGCTGAAGCTCACCGACGCTGGCATCGTCGGCAAGGACGCGACCGGGAACACGACCCTCGCCTATGATTCGTCCAACGGTTCCGTGAGCCTCAGGGGGGCCATCAACTCCGGCAGCACGATGACCGGCACCACCATCACCGGTTCGACGTTCAAAACCACGAACGGCCGGATAGTGCTGAACGATACCGGGCTCGTGCTCAAAAACGCGGCCAACACGGCCACGTTCACCCTCCGTTCCTCCGACGGTGGCGTCGTCACGACGGGCGCGGTCATGTCGGGCGGGAGCCTGACCGGCGCGACCGTCAACGCCGGCACGCTGAACATAGTTTCCGCCAGCTTCTACCGCACGTATTCGGGAGGCAAGTTCTCGAACAACTACGGGCACATCAATTCGTCCGGCATGATGTTGGGCGACAAGCTCGCGTACGACGCGGCCAAGGGCACGCTCACGTTGAGGGGCCCCGTCCAGTCGGGCGGCGACATCAGCGGCGCGACCATCACCGGCGGCACCATCCAAACCAGTTCGACCGCGAACCGTGGTGTCAAGCTCACCTCGGGCGGTTTGGTCGGTTATGGGGATGATGGGAAGACGAACACGGTCCTCCACACGAGCCAGTACACGGTCAACGGCACCACGTATCCCGCCGGCAGCCTGGAGTTGAACGGCGGCGTGTGGTCGAACGGCGGCATCAACAGTCCGACCGTGGACGCTGGCGTGTTCACCGGCCCGGTCATCCGTTCCAGCGCCAGCTCGTACCCGAGGTTCGAACTGAACGGCACGAGCCTGCAATTCTGGGATTCAAGCAAAACCCGGACGATCCTATTGTCAGGCGACTCCGGCAGCACGTATTTGCGCGGCGTGTTCGAAACCACAAGGCGGGACGGACAATCCATCCGCATCGACTCCAACACATCCTATGTCAACGCCCAAGGACAGCAAGTCTCGGCCCATCCGACGATCCTCTTCACAGACGCGAACCGCGCGAGCAACTGGCCCCCCTACATCGGAGCGGACCTAGGCACATCCTCGGATCTGGCGGCAGACCTGACCGTCAGCGCTGGCGCGTGGAACGCGAGCAACAACTCCAACGCCTACATGACGCTGGAATCGGGCGGGGGTTGGCGCATCGGGTCGAGAGGCAGCGCTCAGGACACCGCGTGGAGCTGCGTCTACGGGGATGGCGAGGGAAGCAACGCCAACGCCTGGATCTATGCCGGCGACGCCAATGGCCACGTCGGCATGCACGCCGGAATCAGCACGGGATACGCGTATTTCGGAGGCTATCTCGGACAATTAAACGGACGTGGCACGTTCGTTGGAAGCCAATGGAAGTGGATCGACAACGAAAGCTGGGGGCCCGACGTGACCGTCGGCCCGACCAATGTGACATGGAGCCCATCGAAGTATGGCGTGTATGTCTCGGTGGCAAACAGCGACGGCGCTTTCGGATCGATCTTCGCGCACACATTGAACACGCGGAGCGCATCCGGATGCCAGGTCATCGGGTACAACGCCGGCAACGCGACCATGACGGGAGACATGTGGTGCGCCGTGTTCTCATGGCTCATCAAATGACAGGGAGGGGAAATGGACGTGATTGACGATGGTCAGGGCAACATCATCGTCACCGACGGTGGCGTGCAAAAACTCGTCACCAGCGTGGAGGCGATCGCCTCGTGGGGCGAACTCCTTGGCATCGGCGACAGCACGCTGGTCGTGCAGGCCATGATGCAGGCCAAGGATCCCGGCATCGTGGACGCCGCGACCGCGCGCAACGCGTGGACCAGCGCCTTCGAGCAATGTGAACGCGACCTGTTGGAGGACCATAACCAGACGCGACGGCTGGCGTTGAAACGCGCGTACACTGCTACGGGCGCGCTGTCACCGGACGGCCGCGCGGAGACACGGCGACTCCTTGGCCTCGACGACTTCGACGTGGCTACGACCGCCGAAGATGACGCTGGCGACCCGTTGGCTCCGGTACGCGAAGCATTGTCCGCGCCCGACGTCACGGACCGGCTCGCCCGGGCGCGCGACCGGTTCACCAACGGCATCGCCGTCTACACACTGCCATTCCGGCGACATTGACCCGTCCCAGGCGATCAGATTTCCCAAGGCCCCGCATGACACACGTCGTGCGGGGTCTTCGCATACCCGAAACCAAACCGAATGAAGGAGGAACTCATCGATGACGGCATGATGACCGTGACCGGCGACGACGGGACCATCCACTATATCCCGCTCGACGCAATCGCCTCGTGGGGCGAACTCCTCGGCGTCTCCGACACCGCGAAGGTAGTGGAAGCTATCATCCAAGTGCGGTCGAACAGGTCCGATCCCGGAGTGATCGACAAGACCACGTCGCGCAACGCTTGGACCAGCGCCTACGAGCAATGCGAGAAGGACGCTTTGAGCGATCTCAACCAGACCCGCAGGGCCGCATTGCACCCCGTGCTCAAAGCCGGCGGCGCGTTGGCTTCGGACGGCAGGGCGGAGACCCGCCGGCTCCTCGGACTCGAAACCGGGGAAACGGAGCTCGCCGCGTTGTCCGACGAGGCCGGAGCCCAGCCCACAGCTTCCGCGCAGGACGGTGACGGGGGACTGGCGGCCATCCTGACGGACCCGACCGTGGTCCAACGCATCAGCCAGGCGCGCGGCGCGTTCGTCAAGGCGATCACGCCGCCGCTGCCGCAACGCGGCAACCAGTAGGGAGCGGCCGACCATGTGAACCACACCATTCCAGCACGATAACCACTTCATTTCCAAGCCCCGCAAGGCACCAGCTTTGCGGGGCTTTCCCATGCCCGAAAACAAGTTGAAGAAAGACCATCTCATGGCACAGAACCCCAACCAGATCCAACCCGACCCGAACCTCGTCGTCGACCAGCTCACCGCCCGGATAGCCCAACTCGAACGCGAGAAGGCGTTCATCGCCGCGCAACTCCAAAAGATCACAGCCGTCATCCCGGCCGACCTGTGGGGCGGCTTGACCAGCGAAAACGAGTCACTGCCGCAACAGGCCACGGAGGGAGGCGAACATGCAGAGGATTAACCAGTTCCGCAACCCGGCGTTCGTCGGCTCTAACTCGCAGGTGGTGCAGGATGTCAAGCGGGCTGGTGATGCCCGATGACATGGATTCGCAATCTCCTACCGAACCCGCTGCTCATCCTGCCCTCCTCCAACATCACCACTGTCCAGTGCAAGGTCCAGCATTTTGCGCCGGACCAGATCGCCATCACGCCGTCATCCGGCGCGCAGAACCCATACGCGAAGCTCAACCTCAACGCCACCTATTCCGGCAGCTTCCACCTGGAACTGCACGTCGGACCGGTGGCGCAAGGCAGCGAGTTCGCAGACTACCTCGTCTGGCTCAACTATACGGACAGCAGCGGGAAAGGATTCAAACTGCCGGATTCGATGTCTTCCGGGATGAACTTCATCGGATGGGATTTCGACACGGCAAGTTTGAAATCGATCCAGCTTCAACCGCCGAAGAACCATCAACTGGTGTTCTCCGCCATCAACCTGATGCTCGAATCGGAGTGGCAGCAGTACAAGAAGCTCGTCGACTCCAAACATCCGCTGCACGGGGGACTCATGCCCTTGGCCTCCTAGCCACATCACCAAGTAAGGAGACAAAACATGACCGACGAGAACACCACACTGATCGCGTTGACGGTGACAGCGACGGCCCGAGAGGGAGGACAGTCCGTCACCGTCGCGGAACCGGTGACGGGCAATGATCTGCGCCGATACAAGATCACCGACGCGGACAAGAAACCGGAGGTGGAATACGACGCTGCATGCGTGCTGGCCGACGGCTGGGCCGACCTGCCGTCCAACGGCGAGATCACGGGCGCTGCGGATCAGGTCGTCACCGTGGTCGAGCTCACGAACCAGGGCGCGAACGCCCGTGGCAAAGGCGAGGCCGTGCTGCCCGCCCCGCTCGACGCCGCCGGGGACCTCGCGACGACCGTCACCGACGGCGTACTGGATCTGCTTCCCGACGGCGACACCATCATGGCCGAGGTCCTGCGACTCGGACTGGTGTTCGACCATTCGGACGACAAGACCCAGACGTGGTGCGACTACCAGAACGGCGTGACCGCCGCGTTCGATCTCGGCACGGCCGCCAAGACGATCAGGATCACCGACATGGACACGCGTCTCGGCCGTGAAGTCACGCTCGGCGAGCTCAAGAAGATCACCTCGATTCGCACCTGGCGAAACCGCGACCATGAGGAAGAAAAGGCGTGATGCCGCCGTTCGATATGTTGTTTTCGAGCGCGGACTTCTGGACCGCCGTGATCGTCGCGCTGGTCGGCGGTGGGGGTGTCGGCGCGATCGTCGGTGCGGTGTCCAGCCATCGCAAGGACACGGCGGACATCGCCGCGCAGGCGTGCGACATCCTCACCGACTCCGTCATCACTCCGCTCAGGTCGCAATTGGACTCGCAGGAAGACCAGATCCGCCATCTCGAAGCACAGCAGCGCAAGTATTTCGCGCTGACCGCGTACACGCGCAGTCTCTTCCACTGGCTTCAGGAATTCTGCGAGATCACCGAACCGAAGTTCCTCGCGCGCCATCCGAAGCCGAGCCTGCCTGACGATCTTCGTGAGGACATAGCGCCGGAGACACTTACCCACAAATATAATGATTAGGAGAGAATCATGACAGATCATGCTGAAAACAACAGCACTGACGGGACCATTCCCGGTCTGACCGCTGAGCGGGTGAAGGCGATCGCCACGCTGGCGGTGACCCTGTTCGCACTGGTCAACGCGGGGCTTAACCTCGCGGGCGTGGACACGCTGCCGTTCACCGATGATCAGGTCGCCGCCGCGATCTACGGCGTCATCGGCACCATCGGCACCGTCTACGGCTGGTGGAAGAACCAGAACATCACCAAGGAGGCCGCGACCGCGCAGACGGTGCTCGACGGTTTGAAGGCCAACCCCGCCATGCCGGGCGTCACCGCCGTGGACGACACGGCCATCGCCGTCGCGTCCGGGGAGTCGAAGTGACCGGCTCAAGCCTCGCCCGGTGGAGGCCCATCGCGGGCAAGCACTACAACGGGCGGCAAGGGTTCAAGGTGTCGCACATCGACCTGCACATCATGTGCGGCACCTTGGCCGGGTCCGACTCGTGGTTCCGCCAGGCGGGCGTGAAGGCGTGCTCGCACTACGGTATTGGCGGCGACGGGACCGTCTACCAGTGGATCGACGAGGACAACGGCTCGTGGGCCGACGCGAACCGGGCGGCGGACTGTTCGGGCATCACCGTCGAGCATCAGGGCGGTTTGGGGAACGTGGCGTGCACGGACGCGTGCGTGGAATCGTCCGCCCGCCTGTGCGCGGACATCGCGTCCCGCTGCGGGTGGGACCGCCTGTGGCACGACGGGCGCGACGGCAACATATGGCTGCACCGGGAGATTCCCGGCACGACGCACGCCGACTGCCCCGACTTGGCACCCAACGGACTGCCATACCAGAAAGTCATTGATCGAGCGAACGAACTATTGAAAGGACATACCATGAGCGAATGGGACGAGGATCTGAACGGCGTCAAGGCGAGGGACCGTCTGATCGGGACCGACGCGGCCGCCAACCGCGCGTCGAACGCTTTCAACATCGGGGACGGGGGCGCGTCCGAGGTCGGCAACTGCGTGTGGACGCATCCGATCGGCTCCGGCGACCCGTCCACGAATCAGGCCGCGTGGATCCGCCTGTACTGGACCCACCAGTGGACCGACATGGCGCGCAATGCGGATATGGTCGGCAAGGTCAATAAGATTGCCGAGCAGGTCGCCGACATCGAGGCCCGTATCGCCAAGCTTGAGGCGGGCGGCGTGGACGCTTCGCAGGTGGCGTCCCAGACCGCGCAGGCCGTGTCGGACGCGTTGAAGGGACTGACCATCAAGATCGGCTCCTGAGCGAATTGATTGTGCCGTGACAGTGGCATGAGGCGCACGGCGGCACCACGCGGGTAATCATCCCCGCGCGCGTGTAGGTTAACCGGCCCCTCTTCCAGCCATATGCTGGGGGAGGGGCCTTTTCGTCGTATCTGTGTAGGATCTTCATATGCTCAGAATCGACGAACGCGAACTCAAGGCGAAGCTCAGCGAGCACAAGAGTCTGATCGGATGGGGTTCGGTTGGCGACGGGATCGGCAATGCCGTCGCCGGAGTGTTCTACATCGTCACCGCGTGGCTGACTCCCGGCTTGATGCCGGCCATGCAATGGACTCTCACCGTTCTCGGCGCTATCATCATTGGTATTGGTATAGCCGCGCTGGCTGCCAAGAGGTTTAGCGCGTCGAAACTCTATAAGGAAATCGAAACGATGAACAGACGGCCTAGCTCTCTTATCGCGGTCAGGGATGGTGAAAAACTGTCCAACAGGTACCTCACCTACTATGACGAACAGTGGGGATGCTGGTTCCTGCCGAACCACAGGTCATTTGACTCGTATTCCGAGGACAAGGCCAAGGTGTCTGAATACCTCGCGACAGAGTTTAAGATCCCGGAGTCTGATTTTTCGCTTTGCTTTGTGGGTACCACCACGAGTACGAAATGGTCCACGGCTCATAATGAGGAGCGCACTTACGATTACAGGCTGTATATGGCTATGGTTTCCGTTGCGCCTGAATCATGGCGCAGGGACGGCGAGTTCGTTGTCGGGGCGAAGCGTTGTCGTTGGATGACGTTGGATGACATGCGGAATGATTCGGAGATCTACGAGATTAATCATGATGTCGTCCAAATGCTCACGGATCTGATTTGACCTGTTTTGCAATATGGCCTCTTCGCCCGGAGAATATTCTGGGCGAAGAGGCCTTTTCTGCGTTAATCGTCGTTACTGCGCTTGCGCGGCCGTCCTCCGCCGACGCCACGCCCCGGTCTCGCCGCGTTCCACCGGTCGATTGTCTCCGGCAGCCATCCGCGCGTCCGGCCGATCCGGGCGTCCGGTTCGGGGAGCTTGTATGCGCTGGCGGCGGCGGTGCTGATGCCGAGGTGCTTGGCCACGTCGGTGACGCTCAGGTATCTGATGGTCATGTCAGTCCTTTCTTCCGGCGGTGAGCGCGAAGGCGGCGCTGACGATGGCGCATCCGGCGGTGAGCGCGAACGGCCAGCCGAACCATGCGCTGGCGGCGGTTCCGAGCGCGAATACCGCGCTGACTATCGATTCCGTTCTCATGATGTTCCATGGCATAATCGGGGATATGGGGTTCCGGCCCCCAAGTCTGGCCGGAACCCGTCGTCGTAACGTCTCCTTCGATCCTCACGCATAAGAAAGAACCGCACCTCCGATCATCGAATCTAAATTTCTTCAGTCCAACAATCGGGGTGCGGATCAAATCGATTCCGGTGCGGGCCCTTTCCTTGTTTCCAGCGTCTTCGCTTCCCCGCACCGCCGGCGTTATGGCGATCCCGGCCACGCTTCGGGATACCATTGCCGGTGGCTCCGCTTGGTGACGCAGACGGATCCGGCCCGACCCCGCGGCCGGGCCTTTCAATATCATGGATACCGTCACCAAGCAAAATCCGGGGAGCCACCATGGTCAACATCGTCAAGGATTCCACCGCGTCCGGCGTCAAGTGGATGGTGCGCTGGCGCGCGCCCGACGGCACGCAGCGCAAGAAGCGCGGTTTCGCGAAGAAGATAGACGCCGAGAACTGGGCGGCCGACAACGTCACGTCGGCCAAGGCGGCCGGCGACTACGTGGATCCGCGGGCAGGCAGGACCAAATGCGGGGATATCTACGAGCGATGGTTCGAATCGCACAGGCCCATTTGGAAGCCGAGCTACACGGTTGACGTGGACGCCGCATGGCGCAACCACCTGTCCGGAAAACTGGCCGACAGGGCGATCTCCGGCGTCCGGCACAGCGAGATACAGGCCATCGTCAGCGACATCGCGTCCAGACGCTCGGCCAGCGTCACCCTCAGGTGCTTCACCATCGTCAAGGGCATCTGGCAGACCGCCGGCTCTGACGGCATCATCCGCTCCATGAGGGCCGTCGAGAACATCAGCCTGCCGCGCAAGCCGTCCCGCAAGGAAAACCGCCACTACCTGACCGTGCCCCAGCTCGTCCGCCTCGCCGACCAGTGCGGCAGGTACCGCACGCTCGTGCTCACGCTCGGCCTGTGCGGCCTGAGATGGGGCGAAGCCGCCGCACTGCGGCCCGACGACATCGACGTCAACGCGGGCAGGATTCACGTGCGCCGCAACGTCACGAAGGCCGGCACCCAATGGGTGGAGGGCAGTCCGAAAAGCTGGGAGATGCGCGACGTGCCGATACCCGCCAAGCTCTCGCCGCTGCTCGCCGCCGCCAAGTTCGGCGTCAGGCACGACGACCGCGTGTTCACCGACCCCGACGGGCACGTGCTGCGCAACCAGACCGTCGGCAGGGGGGCGGCGGGCTGGTGGATCAGGGCTCTCAACGCGGCTGGGCTCGAACCGATGCCTCCGCACGACCTGCGGCACACGGCCGCGAGCATAGCCATATCCAGTGGCGCGAACGTGAAGGCGGTGCAGAGGATGCTCGGCCACAAGAGCGCCGCGATGACCCTGGACACGTACGCCGACCTGTTCGACGCGGACTTGGAGATGGTGGCCGAGAGGGTCAGCGAGAGGCTCCCGGCTCTGGCCGTCTGAAAAAATGTGCCCAAAATGTGCCCAAGCGGCTTTTTCGGGCATTGAAAAACCCCGGAATTCGTTGGAATTCCGGGGTTTCTGTTTGTGCCCGAGACGGGACTTGAACCCGTACGCCCGTTAAAAAATAGGCACTAGCACCTCAAGCTAGCGCGTCTACCATTCCGCCACCCGGGCAGGTGTCGTTGAGACAACGATTGAATAGTCTAGCATTGAATCACAATCATGCAATTTGCGGAGTGTCGCATGTAATAGCAAGGGTTTCGGGTAGCATGGCTGGATGTGACCGACGCATTGTTTCTTTTTGATCCCGCAGCCGAAGGCGTGCCAGTCAACGCCGATGAGTTGCATACCGGCTGGACCATCCAGCTTCCCGCCGCGGTGCGGCGGCATGCCCTGCAATCGATGCGCATTGGTGTGGGTGAGACGCTGCAGCTTTCCGATGGCCATGGTCTGCGTATCCAGGCGGTGGTGGATGACGTGGAACAGGGTGTGGTGCACGTGCAGGCCGTGGGGCGCGAACCCCGGCCGGTTACCAGACTGGCGCTCATCCAGGCACTTGCCAAGCAGGGGCGTGACGAGGAGGCCATTGACGCGGCCACGCAGATAGGCGTGGACGAGGTGATCCCCTGGCAGGCCGATCGCTCCATTGTCAAATGGAAAGACGGCAAGACGAATCGCAAATGGGGAGCGGTGCTCGACGCCGCCACCGAGCAGTCCCGCAGGGCGTGGCGGCCGGAGCTCGCCGACCATGTGAGCTCCAAGGGGGTGCTGGCGATATGCCGGCGCGCCTGCGTGCATGGCGGCCTGGTCGTGGTGCTGCATCAGGACGCCGACAACGATTGGAACGGCGTCGAACAAGCGGTGTGCGAGCTCGCCGACGCCAGCCTGACGGATGGCAGGTCCCGCACCGTGTATGTGGTCGTGGGGCCGGAAGGCGGCATCAGCGACAACGAGGCGGCTGCCTTCAAATCGGCCGGAGCGCATGTCTGTGTGCTGGGACGCAACATTTTGCGTGCCGCGACCGCCGGTCCCGTGGCATTGTCGCTGCTGTCGCGGGTTCTGGGCAGGTTTTAGAGGAATTCTTCGAAACGTAACCTTGTCAAAGAACGATCATGGCCGGCGGAAGTCCTAGCATAGGAGAACGGAAACGATCTCGATTCGAAGGAGCGCTATGAGCGATACCGAAGACTGCCTGTTCTGCAAGATCATCGCGGGGGGCATCCCGAGCAGCAAGGTGTATGAGGACGACACCACCTATGCCTTCAAGGACATCAATCCCAAGGCCAAGGTTCATGTGCTGGTGGTGCCGAAGCGGCATTATGCGAATGTGGCCGAGCTGGCCAGGGAGGATGCCGGGCAGCTGGCCCATATGGTCGAGGTTGCGCAGTCCATTGCGGACAAGACCTATAACGGCGCGTTCCGACTGGTGTTCAACACAGGGCTTGACGCGGGCCAGACGGTGTTCCATGTGCATGCGCATGTGATGACCGGCGAAAAACTCGACGAGTAGTCATCGGAGGAATCGTTGGCGACGACGACACGCACCATCACGCTTCCGCCGGAGCTGAATCCGGTAACTGTCCTCGGGCCCGCGGATCAGGTGATCCGCGAGGTGGAACGGGCCTTTCCGGATCTGACGATCATCGTGCGGGGCAATCGGGTGGCCATTCTCAACCGTTCCAAATCTTCGGAGATGCAGGCCAGCCGGGCGGAGGACGTGATCAATACGATCATCCAGGCTGCATACAGCGCGCCCATGGACGCGGATACCGTCCGCAGATTCCTGGACAAGCAGGTGCTGCCCAACAGCCAGCACCATAAGGCGACCGGCAGGGCGCATGAGTGCGGTACGGAGCGTATGGGAGACCCCGGACGCCGCGCCCAGCATGTCCGGGACGCGGACGCGGGCCGCCGCGATCAGGGGCGCCGTCGCGTGCAGATCCCCGGAGTCGTTACGTATGCGCTTGGCGTGCCGGTCCGTGCGAAGACGGCGGGTCAGATCGCCTATCTCAACGCGATCGAAACGCACACCATCACCTTTGCCATCGGACCTGCGGGAACCGGAAAAACCTATCTGGCCGTGGCCAAGGCCGTGCAGGCCTTCCAGGATCGCCGGATCCGGCGCATCATCCTGACCCGCCCGGCCGTGGAGGCGGGCGAGAACCTGGGATTCCTCCCGGGCACGTTGAGCGACAAGGTCGACCCGTATCTGCGTCCGCTGTATGACGCCCTGTCCGATATGCTGGGAGCGGATCAGCTGCGGTACTACATGGACGACGGAACCATCGAGGTGGCCCCGCTGGCCTACATGCGTGGCCGCACGCTGAACGACGCCTTTGTGATCCTCGACGAGGCCCAGAACACCACCGAGCAGCAGATGAAAATGTTCCTCACGCGACTGGGATTCAACACCAAGATGGTGATCACCGGTGACGTGTCGCAGGTTGATTTGACGGTGCCGCGTTCCGGGCTCGCCACCATCGAGGGCATACTGGGCGATATCGACGACGTCGCCTTCGCCCATTTGGACGCCGACGACGTGGTGCGGCATCGGCTCGTCGGCAGGATCGTGGAGGCGTACGATAGACACGCGGCGATTGAGGGAGACCATAGTCGTCTGTCCCGTCATCGCACCGGGCGCATGACGACTCGTGCACCGCGTACCGATACGAGTGGCGACCAGCAAGGACGGGATTCGGATGAGCGTTGAAGTGACCAATGAAACCTCGTGGAACATTGATCCCAAAATCTTCTCCGATTTGGGCGTATGGGTCATGGACCAGATGCGGGTGAGCACGCAATCCGATCTCTCCGTCATTCTCTCCGACCCCGAGCCGATTGCTCAGCTGCATATGCGATGGATGAGTCTGGAGGGCCCCACCGACGTCATGAGCTTTCCGATGGACGAACTGCGCCCGGGCGACGGCAAGACCCCGGTCGAGGGTGTGCTCGGCGATATCGTGATCTGCCCGTACGTGGCGGCTCAGCAGGCCGCCGCCGCCGGGCATTCCACCATGGAGGAGATGCTGCTGCTCACCATTCACGGCATCCTGCACCTGCTGGGATACGACCATGTCAATGCCGAACAGGAGCGTCAGATGTTCGGTCTCCAGCGCCAGCTGCTGCTCACGTTCCTCGCATTGCGTCCGGGCGCCATGCCCATGGCGGTTCTGCCGGAGGGGTCGCCGGATCTGCTGGCTCAATATGACGCTTCGAACAAGCCTCGGCGGCACTGAAAGCGGCTTTGCCGTGACGGCCTACGAAGCTTATAATCAATCAACGCATGGATCTTGGATTGTTGGGAGTTGGCGAATACTCGATGATAGACCCCTCCATATTGGCCATTATTGTCGCACTGATTGTCGTTGCCCTGCTGCTGGTTTGGCTGTCGCTTTCCATGGCCTCCGCGGAGGGGGCCGTGGCCAGGGTCACGCGGGCCAGCCTCAACAATCTGATTCTTGAGATTCAGACCGACAATGAACTGTCGCCGTTCAATCGCATGAAGCGCGTCGATGCGATTCACAAGGTGCAGCGCTACATTATCGACCGTTCCGCCACTTCCGGATCATGTGCCTTCTTCCGCATTGTGTGCAATATCCTGGATGGCGCCCTGGTTGCCGCCGTGGCGCAGCTGCTGGGGGCCCCGATCTGGGCGGAGATCCTTGCGGGTTTCGTCTTCGCGCTGCTGGTTGGCGTGGTTTCGGTGCTGATGCGTCCGCGGATGGCCGGTTCGTTGAAGCCGACCGATGTGATGCTGAAGCATCAGCGCGTCGTGGGCGTTGCCGTGGCACTGACCCCGTTCGCCCGCATAGGCTCGGATTCGATGAGCAAGCGCATCGCTCGCGAAGCGGAGCTGTCCGACGAGGAAGAGCTCGAGAAGATGCAGCTTGAGCAGGGGCGGGCCATGATCGACCGCTTGGTGGAATCAAGCGACATCGATCCGGAGGTGTCGGAGATGCTGCGCAACGTGCTCACGCTGTCGGAGACCCTGACGCGGGAGATCATGGTGCCGCGCACTGATATGATCTGCATCGAGAAACAGCGGACGCTGTCGTCCATGCTGAAATTATGCTCGCGCTCGGGATTTTCGCGCATACCGGTTATCGGCGAGGACGTGGACGATCTTATTGGCGTCGCCTATCTCAAGGACGCTGTGCGCGCCACCTCGTTCAATCCCTCGGCGATGTCGCGACCTGTGGAATCCATCGTGCGCGACCCGTTGCTGGTGCCCGAATCCAAACCCGTGGACGACCTGTTCCATCAGATGCAGAAGCAGCGTCAGCATGTGGCGGTTGTCGTGGACGAATATGGCGGTATCGCTGGTTTGGTCACCATCGAGGACACGATCGAGCAGATCGTCGGCGAGTTGGAGGACGAGCACGACCACACGCAGCACAGCGAACCGGAGCAGGTCGGCGATCGGGTATGGAAGCTGCCCGCCAGAACCCCGATCGCGGATCTTGAGGAATTGTTCGAAATCGATATGGACGAGGATGATGTGGACACCGTCTATGGTCTGTTGACCAAGGCTTTGGGGCGCGTCCCGATCGTGGGCGCCTCAGCCGTCACGCGTGGGTTGAAACTCACCGCCATCGACTCCGCCGGCCGCCGCAAGAAGGTTTCGACGATTCTCGTCGAGCCCGCGGGATTGAATGATACTTCCCCCATATCCAGTGAGGATGATGGCGATACCGCCGATCAGCATAACGACAAGGACAGTGATGAACGATAGCGAAAACCTAACCGAACAGCCATACCGATCCGGATTCGTGGCGGTGGTGGGACGCCCCAATGTAGGCAAATCCACGTTGATCAATGCGCTGATTGGTTCGCATATAGCCATCGCCTCGTCACGGCCGGAAACGACTCGCAAGGCGATTCGCGGTATTCTCACCACTGACCACGCCCAGCTGGTGCTGGTCGACACCCCCGGCATCCATCGTCCCCGGACCCTGCTTGGCCAGCGACTCAACGATGTCGTCGAGGAATCGCTGGCCGATGTCGATATGGTCGCCTTCCTGCTGCCCGGCGATCAGAAAATCGGTCCGGGGGACAGGCGCATTCTGTCTCGTCTGCGCTCAGATTTCGCCACCAGGCGCGATGACGGAACCTGGAAGTGGAAGATCCCGCTGATCGCCATCCTCACCAAAATCGACATGCTGTCCCGCGAGGAGCTCGTGTCGAAACTCATCGAACTCAACGAGTTCGCCGATTTCGCGGATATCGTGCCGGTGAGCGCGCTGAAGGACGACAATCTCGCGGAAGTGCGGAACGTCCTGATCGAGCACACCCCGGAAGGCCCGCAGATGTACCCGGAGGACCAGATCAGCGAGGAGCGGCCCGAGGACACCATTGCCGAATTGGTCCGCGGTGCGCTCCTCGAGCGTCTTGACGACGAGCTGCCCCACTCGCTGGCGGTGGTCGTCGATTCCATCGACTACCCCTCCGACAACGAGACCGGAGAGGCATACGACGGCAAGGCGCAGGTGAACGTGTCCATTTATGTGGAGCGTGATTCGCAGAAGCCGATCATTATCGGCAAGGGCGCGCAGAATCTTGTGTACGTCAAGAAGAAGCTGAGAACCCCCGTCAACCGCATCGTCGGACAGAAGGCCAGGCTTGATCTCCACGTGAAGGTGGCCAAGGGATGGCAGTCGGATCCGAAACAACTTGAGAGGCTCGGTTTCTGACCGAAACTGTTCGCCGTCCCAGGCTGCTTCGGGATCCGTCGCGATCTCGCGTCATTTCCTCTTGGTGTACATCCGGGTGTTGAGCAGCTGCGTGTAGCGGGCGATGACCTTCGGGCGGATCACCTTCATCGACGCGGTCATCAAACCGTTCTCCTGGGTGAATTCCTCCGGCAGAATAATGAACTTTCGGACGGATTCAGCCCGGGAGACCCCTTCGTTGGCCAGATCGACGTATTTCTGCACTTCGGCCCTCACCGCGGCGTTTTGCGCGGCCTGCTCCATGGGCATGTCCCGGTCCAGCCCCTTGGAATCCAGCCATGGGCGCAATGTCTGCTCGTCAAGGGTGATCAGGGCCGAAATGAACGGTCGCTTGTCGCCCAGCACCAAGGCCTGCGATACGATTTCGCAACGCTGGATCACTTCCTCGATGGGCCCGGGGGAGACGTTTTTGCCGCCTGCGGTAATGATGAGATCCTTCTTGCGACCGGTGATGTAGAGAAAACCATCGTCGTCGATCCTACCGAGATCGCCCGTGGCGTACCAGCCGTCTTTGGTGAAGGCGTCTTCGGTGGCCTCCTCGTTCTTGTGGTATCGGTGGAATACCGCGCGGCCTTTGACCTGAATCTCGCCCTCTTCGGAAATGCGCAATTGGAAACCGGGGAAGGCGACGCCCACTGAACCCTGGTGGAATGGAACCCCAAGCGGGCTGAACGCGCAGGGAGCGGTGGTTTCGGTAAGGCCATAGCCCTCGTATACAGGCACTTTGGCGCCGCGGAAGAACGACATGAGCTCCGGATCCAGCGGGGCGCCGCCGCAGACGATCCATTCGGCGCGACCGCCCAGCGCCTGGCGCAGCGACTGGTACACCGCGGGGTCGAAGGCCGCGCGCTTGGCCTTGGTGACGACACTGGCCCTGCCTCGGTCGCTGACCTCGGCCATGTAGTTCTGCGCGGCCACCACGGCGGCTGCGAACGCCATGCCCTTGGCGCCGTGACCGGCCTTTTGCGAGGCGGCGTTATACACCTTTTCCAGCACGCGGGGAACCACGATCATCACGGACGGCCGTGCCACCTGCATGTCCGCGATCAGCGTGGAAATGCCCTGGGCGATATAGATGCGCAGGTTGGATGCGGCGACAATGTAGTTGATGGCCCGCGCGAAGGAGTGGGCCTGCGGCAGGAACAGCAGGATGGACTTGTTCTTGTCGTGCAGCAGTTCGGGCATGTAGTCGGGCAGGTTCAGGGCGGTCTGGCAGTAATGCTCATGCGTCATTTCCACGCCCTTGGGCGCGGCGGTGGAGCCGGAGGTGTAGACGATGGAGCACAGGTCGGTCTTCTTCACCGAATCGATGCGGGCGTCCAGTTCGGTGTCGCTGACGGATTCCCCGTAGGCCTTCAGCTCGTCCAGGCCGCCGGTTTCCAAACAGATGATGTGCTCGAGCGAGACGCATTCCTCAACGGCGCCGTCGGCCTTGTCCCGCATGCCGGTGGTCTGAACGATCAGCAGCCGCGCGTCGGAATTGTTGACGATGTTGCGGATCTGCTCGGCCGAATCGGTGTCGTAGATGGTCGCGAGCACGCCGCCACAGGCCATGACCGCGGCGTCGGTCACATCCCATTCGTATGAGGTCTTGCACATGAAGGCCACGCCGTCGCCTTTGGCAAGGCCATAGTGGATCAGGCCCTTGGCCACGGCCCTCACCTCGGCGAGGAATTCGTTCGCGGTTTTCGTGGTCCATGAATCGCCTGATTTATAGGTGTACAACGGGTCGTCGCCCATACGCCGCGCGCGGTCGGCGTAGATGTCGTAAATGGACGTGCCTTCGTCCAGCGGGGCGTTGCCGATGGTTTCGGTGGTCAGCAGCCCGGTTGCGGGATCGATGAAGGTGTTGGTCGGGTGGTCCGGGCCCCATTCGTCGGTATGAGGCAGCGTGATCTCCTCATTGTGGGCCTCGATCTGTTCGTCGGATACATAGTCGGGAAGGTTGGAGTTGTCGTCGCTGATGGGGTGCGCGAAATCGCCTCCGAGCCTGAGGGCCTTCCTGGTGAGGCTGGCCGTCCGTTCCTTGAGCGAATTCATAATTGACACGACATTCTCCTTGAATAACTGCGTTTGACGCCTTCTTCTTGGAAGCAGTGTAGCCTCTTCGATTCGACTCGTCACCTTACGCAACCGTAGGAAACGCAGTGTGTGGCACAGCTGAATGGACAGTTTGGGGAGCCGCTGTTTATGGACCATCGCGCATCAAGCTCGCGTCGATCCATTACACTGTCGAGCGGAATTGAAATCCACACGAAAGGAATGGCTCGATTATGGCTCAGCCCACGACAGCCACCGTGGTCTATGGCGTCTTCAATGAGACGAATGACCGCGAATCCCGCGTGGCTTTGACTCCGGAACTGGTTACCAGGCTCGCCAGGAGCGGCGTGTCTTGTCTTATCGAATCCGGTGCCGGTGCAGCCGCGCAATTTGCTGACGATGATTACGCGAAGGCCGGCGCGACCGTTGCGTCGAGAGATGAGATTCTCGCCCAGGCCCAGGTGTTCGGTTTCCTCGGACGGCCCGCAGACGAAATGCTTGACCGCATTCCTGCCGGCTCGTGGGTGATCGGCATGCTCGGGTCGTTCACCGACGCCGACTACGTTGCCGCGTTGGAATCCAAAGGCGTTACCGCGGTTGCCATGGAGAAGCTGCCGCGTCAGCTGTCCAGCGCCCAGTCGATGGATGAGATGACTTCCCAAAACTCGGTGATGGGCTACAAGGCGGCCTTGCTGGCTGCCAACGCCTATGGTTCGTTCTTCCCGATGATGACCACCGCCGCCGGAACCATCCGTCCGGCGAAGGTGCTGATCCTCGGCGCCGGCATCGCCGGTTTGCAGGCCATCGGCACCGCCAAGCGCCTGGGGGCCGTGGTGACCGCGTACGATGTTCGCCCGGCTTCGAAGGGCGAGGTCGAGTCGCTGGGTGCCAAGTTCCTTGACCTGGGTCTTGATTTCTCCAAGGGCCAGGGAGAGGGCGGCTACGCGCGCGCGCTGACCCCGGAGGAGCAGGCGGCCCAGCAGGCTGCCGTCGACGAGAAGGCCGCGGGCTTCGATGTGGTCATCACCACGGCGAAGGTTCCCGGCCGCAAGCCGCCGGTGCTGCTCACCAAGACCGGCGTCGACGGTTTGAAGCGCGGCGCCGTGATCGTCGATTGCGCCGCCAGTGATCTGGGCGGCAATGTGGATGGGTCCAAGCCGAATGAAACCGTGGTCACCGAACATGGCGTCACGCTGATCGGCGCGCCCGATCTGGCGAGCGGCGTGGCGACCACCGCGTCCAACCTGGCGGCCCGCAACCTTGCCGACACGCTGACGCATTTCATTGTCGACGGCAAGCTAGCCATGCGCGGCGACGAGGAGATCGACCGAGCCATGGTCGTGGCCGGCGCCTCGTCCGCCAACGAGAAGAAGAAGGAGTCACAGGCATGAATACCCTCGTGGTGGCGATCACGCTATTCGTTCTCGCGCTGCTGATCGGCGTCGAGGTGATCGGCAAGGTCCCCGCGACCCTGCACACCCCGCTGATGTCGGGTGCCAATTCGATTCACGGCATCGTCATCGTCGGCGTGGTCATCGTGGCCGCGCACGCCAATACGCCGCTTGCCTATGCGTTCATCTTCCTGGCCGCCGTGCTGGGCACGATGAACGTGGTGGGAGGCTATGTGGTGACCGATCGCATGCTTGAAATGTTCAAGTCGTCGAAGCCCGCAAAAAATGACGACAAGGAGGGCTCCAAGTGAATTCCGTCATTGACATCGTTGCCTGGTTCGCGTATCTGCTGGCCGCCGTGCTGTTCGTCGTCGGCCTGCACTTTATGAACTCGCCGAAAACCGCCCGACGGGGCAATCAGATTTCCGCAGTCGGCATGGTCATCGCCGTGGTGATGGCCTTCGTGCACCTGTTCGTGCAGGGTTTTGTGTCCTCGACCGCCGTGATCGTGCTGGTCGTCGGCATCGCGATCGGTGCGGTCGCCGGCGTGGTCTCGGCCAAGAAGGTCAAGATGACCGATATGCCGCAGCTGGTTTCCGTGTTCAACACCGTCGGCGGCGGCGCCGCCGCGCTGGTCGCCCTCAACGATATCCTGACTTCGGGAAACGTCCCGAGCTTGGTGGTGCTGATCACCGCCGGCCTGGGCGTGCTGATCGGCTCGGTCACCTTCACCGGCTCCCTCATCGCGGCGGGCAAACTGCAGGGGGTTGCGTTCCTTCGCAAGGTGGCCCTTCCCGGCAAGGCCGTGTGGAATGTGCTGTTCATCGTGCTGACGCTTGTCAGCTTCGTCATGCTGTGCGTGCAGCCCGGCCAGCGTCTGCTGTGGAGCATCGCGACGACTGTGTTTGCGCTCTGCTACGGCTTGGTGTTTGTGATTCCGATCGGTGGCGCCGACATGCCCGTGGTGATCTCCGTCCTCAACGCCTGCACCGGCACGGCCGTCGCCATGTCCGGCCTTGCCATCGACAACGTCGCCCTGATCGTCGCCGGTGCCTTGGTGGGCGCCGCCGGTGTCACGCTGTCCATTCTGATGGCCCAGGCCATGAACCGTCCGCTGGTGAGTGTGCTGGCCGGTGGCTTTGGCGGCGATAACGGAGCCGCCGGTGCCGGCGAAGGTCCCGAAGGCACCATGAAGGAGACCACGCCTGACGATCTGGCTGTGCAGCTGGTGTACGCCGACAAGGTCATTTTCGTGCCCGGCTTCGGTCTCGCCCAGGCCCAGGCCCAGCGTGAGCTCGCCGATCTCGGTGAGCTGCTGAAAGGTCATGGCGTCGAGGTCGCGTATGCCATTCATCCCGTGGCCGGCCGTATGCCCGGCCATATGAACGTGCTGCTCGCGGAGGCCAATGTGCCGTATGAGGAGCTGGTGGATCTCGACGACATCAACCCGCAGTTCCCGTCCGCCAACGTCGCGCTGGTCGTTGGTGCCAATGACGTGACCAACCCGGCCGCCCGCCGTCCGGGCACCCCGGTTTCCGGCATGCCGATCCTGGACGTCGACAAGGCCCAGAACGTCGTGGTGATGAAGCGCGGCCGCGGCAAGGGCTATGCCGGTATTCAGAACGAGTTGTATTTCAACGACAACACGCAGATGCTCTTCGGCGATGCCAAGGCTTCGCTGCAGGCGGTGATTGCTGCGGTCAAGGAATTGCTCGCCTGATGGTTGCGCGGTGCGATGGGGCCGGTTCCGAATGATGTTCGGAACCGGCCCTTTTGCCTGCCCGCGGCGTGCGTCTGCCGTCGCCGGTGTGTTTGTCCGTTTGTCCGATATACTGGTGAACGTTGTCTTGATGGGCGTGTGGCATATGGCCGCGTCGATCGGGACGCCAGTCTTGGCGAGGGAGGCCGCACGGCACTCCGTAATCGACTCGACGTGATCGCACTCCTTGTGGGATGCGTTCTGCGGCGCGTCGTGGCGCCTTATGGCAGAACGACTAGAAAATATTGACTCAAGGAGAATCACTATGGCAAACACCATCGTGCTTGAAGGTGAAGTTCGTAACGAATTCGGCAAGGGTGCGGCCCGTCGCATGCGCGTCGCCAACCTGATCCCGGCCACCATTTACGCCGGCGGCGCGGAGCCCGCGTTCATCAAGCTCCCGTTGAAGGAGACCACCAACGCCCTGCGCCAGCGCAACGCCCTGTTCAACATCAAGTTCGGCGACGACAGCAAGATGGCCATCGTCAAGGACGTTCAGCGCAACCCGGTGAAGCGCATCATCGAGCATGTGGACTTCTATGAGGTCCGCGCCGGCGAGAAGGTCGTCGTCGAGGTGCCGGTGTTCGTCGAGGGCGTCACCAAGGGCGCCGCCGTCGCGTTCGTCGATATGCAGAACCTCGAGGTCCGCGCCGACGTGGCCAACCTGCCCGAGAAGATCGTCATCGACGTGAACGGCCTCGCCGACGGCGCCAAGGTTCTCGCCAAGGACGTCAAGCTGCCCGAAGGCGCCGAGCTCGTCATCGACGATCTTGAGGATTCCGTCGTCAGCGTCGAGGTCCCGGATGACGTCTCCGCCGAGGCCCCGGCTGCCGCTCCGGCCGCCGACGCCGCCGCTCCGGCCGCCGACGCCGCCGCTGCCAAGGCCTGATTGCTCCGGTAGAGCGATACTGCAGCCCCTCGTGGAGAGGGGGCTTATGGGGAGGATGCGAGATTCGCGTCCTCCCCATACGCGTTTTTGACTGTCCGCACGGGCCGGACGGGCGGCGCATCCCGTCCGCGCCTTATAGCCGGTTCAAAGTTTTCATAATGTGAACCGCGGCACCAATGCATGACAAAGTTGTGCAATATTACGAGCTAGGCCAAGCGCCACAAGCGCATAGGCATCATAGCAGGACGTTCTTCCGCCGAGGCGGGGAACATATGAAAAGAAGTACAAGGTTATGACTGAATCTCATCACGATCCCGCGGCGCTCGATAAGCTCACCGAAGCGTTCACGGTTCTGCCCAACGAGAACCCGGCATCCGACGCGAAGCGCCAGGAGCTCATCGACAAGCCGGCGTTCGGTCAGATTTTCTCCGACAACATGACCCATATGACGTGGACCAAGGGCGAGGGCTGGGGTGACCGCCGCGTCGAACCGTATGCGCCGCTGAAGATGGATCCGGGCGCTTCGGTGCTGCATTACGCTCAGGAGTGCTTCGAGGGGCTCAAGGCCTATCGGCATGCCGATGGGTCCACGTGGCTGTTCCGTCCGGACGCCAACGCCGAACGCTTCCAGAACTCCGCCAAGCGTCTGTACCTGCCGGAGCTGCCCGTTGAGGACTTCCTGGGCTCCGTCGCCGCGCTGGTCAAGCGTGATGCCAACTGGGTTCCCTCCCGTCGCGAGTACACGCTGTACATGCGTCCGTTCATGTTCGCCTCCGAGCCGTTCCTGGGCGTTCGCGCCCCTCAGGAGGTCGACTACTGCGTCATCGCCTCTCCCTCCGGCCCGTACTTCACCGGTGGCGTCAAGCCGGTGAGCATCTGGGTTGAGGACAAGTGGTTCCGTACCGGCCCCGGCGGCACCGGCTTCGCCAAGTGCGGCGGCAACTACGCCGCTTCGCTGCTCGGCGAGTACAAGGGCATTGAGAACGGCTGCGAGCAGGTGTGCTTCGTGGACGCCGCGACCAAGACCTACCTCGAGGAGCTTGGTGGCATGAACATGATGGTGGTTCATAAGGACGGCCATGTTGAGACCCCGTCTCTGACCGGCAACATTCTGCCCGGCGTGACCCGTCGCTCCCTGATCCAGCTGATGCAGGACCGCGGCATCGACGTGGTCGAGACCATGATCGCGCTCGACCAGCTGCTGGAGGACATCAAGTCCGGCGAGGTTACCGAGGTGTTCGCCTGTGGCACCGCCGCCATCATCACCCCGATCGGCCGTTTCAAGTCCGAGAAGTTCGACGTCACCGTAGGCAACGGCGAGTCCGGCAAACTGACCGTCGACCTGCGCAACGAGCTGCTTGGCATCCAGCTTGGCGAGGTTGAGGATCCGCATAACTGGATGTGGAAGGTCTGCTGAGCTCCTCGGCGGATATTCGCGCGATATTCGCGTACGTGATCGCGCAATGGAATGGGCGGGATTTCCCGGGCCTGGCGACAGGCGGGAATCCCGCCTTTTCGCCGTTCAAGTCGAATATCGCGAACCATGGTCGGCTTCCTGGGTGGCGTGTGCAGCCACCGCGGCTGGTATCGTAGGTGCGGCTTGGCGAGAGGAGGCTGATGCATGGGACCTCAATTGGCGTTGGAGAGCAATACGTTCTTCCTGATCATTGAATACGTGGCGGTTTTCTGCTGCGGTATGGTTGGGGGTCTGTCCGCCGTGCGCAAGAGGTATGACATCACCGCGATCCTGATCACCTCATGGCTGACCGCGCTGGGCGGCGGCATCATCCGCGACGTGATGCTCGACGTGACGCCCATCGGCATCTCCGACAAGGGCTCCGTGCTGACGGCACTGGCCTCCGGCGTGGCCGTCGCCGTACTCCATCCGGAAGTCGACAAGCTGAAATGGTCCATGCTGACGCTTGACGCCCTGGCGGTGGCGCTGTTCGCCGTCAACGGCACGTCGAAGGCGATGATGCTGGGCACTTCCGGAATGACGGCGGCGTTCATGGGCATGGTCACTGCGCTCGGCGGAGGGCTGGTCCGCGACATGCTGATCAACGAGGTGCCGATGATCATTCGTGACAGGCACTGGTATTTTGTTCCGGCTGCCGTTGGCAGTGTGCTGACCGTTCCGGTGTGCAAGGCGCTGCAGTTCCAGCTGATTGGCGAGCGGGAGGAAATAGGCCTGGACCTTGCCATTGTGGCGCTGGTTATTGTGATGAGGCTGCTGTCGGTGAAATTCGATATCACCGTGCCCGGGGCGGTGCGGCGGCGCACCGTCTATTTGCCGAGCGAGTCGAAGCGCGCGCATCGCGGCGGCGGTCGTCGCTGACCGCCTGCGGCTATGAAATTGGGGCTTGCAGACCGATGGTCTGCAAGCCCCAAACAGGTAGGTCCTGCTAATGATCAGCGCCTATGACCAGGACGATATCGACGATATCTCCGGATCACAGAGCGTTGATGGCAACGGCAAGTCCGGACTTGCGGTTGGCGGCCTGGTTCTTGTGCAGGACGCCGGCGCTTGCGGCCTTGTCGAGCTTCTGGGCGGCGACCTTGTAGGCGGCCTCGGCGGCAGCCTTATCACCGGAGGCGATGGCCTCGCGGGTCTTGCGGATCGCGGTCTTCACGGAAGACTTCACTGAGACGTTGCGCAGGTGGGCCTTCTCATTGGTCAGCACGCGCTTCTTCTGCGACTTAATGTTTGCCACTGTTTCTCCAAACGACGTGAACGTGTATTACAAGGACATACAAAGCACTGATGATAGCACGGAATCCACGACAACGTGCGACAACGACACAGAAATCACCAATGCTGACATGGGAACCGGCTAGCATGGAACGAGTTTGAAGTAGGGTATGTCACCCAAGGAGGAATGTTCGGTGGCCGCACAGCACAATCAACCCGGATACACCGATCAGTCGCTGATCCGAAATTTCTGCATCATCGCCCATATCGACCACGGCAAGTCGACTGTGGCGGACCGCATTCTGCAACTGTCCGGCATCGTTCCGGAGCGGGAGATGCGCGACCGTTTCCTTGACCGCATGGATATCGAGCAGGAACGCGGCATCACGATCAAATCGCAGGCGGTGCGCGTGCCGTGGACGTTTGACGGCACCGAATACACCCTGGGCATGATCGACACCCCCGGGCACGTGGATTTCACATACGAGGTGTCCCGGGCCCTGGCGGCCTGCGAGGGGGCGGTGCTGCTGGTCGACGCGACGCAGGGCATCGAGGCGCAGACGCTGTCGAACCTGTACATGGCGATCGACCATGACCTGACCATCATTCCCGTGCTGAACAAAATCGACCTGCCAAGCGCCGAGCCGGACAAGCACGCCGAGGAGATAGCCGGCCTGATCGGCTGCGACCCCGGCGACGTGCTGCGGGTCTCCGGCAAAACCGGCGAGGGAGTGGCGGAACTGCTCGACCGCATTGTGCTCGAGGTTCCCGAGCCGAAGGGCGATCCGAAGGCGCCGGCACGGGCGCTGATCTTCGACTCGGTATATGACTCGTACCGCGGCATCGTCACCTATATCCGCATGGTCGACGGCGAGCTGAAAAGCCGCGAGAAGCTTCATATGATGGGCATCGGCATGACGCACGATCCGATAGAGATCGGCGTGGTCAGCCCGGATATGACGCCGACCAAGGCGCTGGGCGCCGGCGAAGTGGGGTATGTGATCACCGGAGCCAAAGACGTGAGCCAGTCGAAAGTCGGCGATACGATCACATCCGCCGCGGCCCCCGCCAGCGAGCCGCTGCCCGGTTACCGCGACCCCAAGCCGATGGTGTATGCAGGTCTCTTCCCGATCGACAACGCGCAGTTCCCCGAATTGCGCGAGGCGCTCGATAAGTTGAAGCTCAACGACGCCGCGCTGGTGTACGAGCCGGAGACATCCGTCGCGCTGGGCTTCGGGTTCCGCTGCGGCTTCCTCGGCCTGCTGCACATGGAAATCGTGTCCGAGCGGTTGAGCCGCGAATTCAATCTTGATCTGATTTCCACCGCTCCCAACGTCACGTACGACGTGACTGGAGAAGACAACCAGGTGCATCACGTCACCAATCCGAGCGAGTTTCCCGAGGGCAAGATCAAGCAGATCGTCGAACCGATGGTCGCAGCCGACATCATCACTCCGAAGGAATTCATCGGCTCCGTGATGGAGCTGTGCCAGGAGCATCGCGGCATCATGGGCACGATGGAATATATCGGGACCGAACGTGTCGAGATGCATTACCGCATTCCGCTGGCCGAGATCGTCTTCGATTTCTTCGACCAGCTGAAGTCCCGCACCAAGGGGTATGCCTCGCTCGACTACCACGAGGACGGCGAGCAGAGCGCCGACCTCGTGAAGGTGGATATTCTCATTCAGGGCGAGAAAGTCGATGCGTTCAGCGCCATCGTCCATCGCGACAAGGCGTACAGCTATGGCGTGATGATGACGAAGAAACTGCGCGAATTGATTCCCCGACAGCAGTTCGAGATCCCGATCCAGGCGGCCATCGGTTCGCGCATCATCGCTCGCGAGAACATCCGCGCCCTGCGCAAGGACGTGCTGGCCAAATGCTATGGCGGCGACATCACGCGCAAGCGCAAGCTGCTGGAGAAGCAAAAGGCCGGCAAGAAGCGCATGAAGATGCTGGGGCGCGTCGAAGTGCCCCAGGAGGCGTTCATCGCCGCCTTGTCGACCGGCGAGGACAAATCCCAGGATCGCGACACCAAGGACAAGATCCGCGCCGCCCAGAAGAGCGAAGGCTGAGCCTTGACCTTCGAGGTTTACGTCCATGTGCCGTTCTGCCTGCGGCGCTGCGGGTATTGTGATTTCAACACCTACACCGCCGTCGATCTGGGCGGGGGGGCGAGCCGGGGCAACTACGCCGCCATGGTGATCCGCGAGATGGAACTCGTCAGGCGCTGGCAGACGGATCACGGCATCGTCGAGCCCGCCGCCGACACGGTGTTTTTCGGGGGCGGCACGCCGACGATTCTTCCCGCCGCCGACCTGGTGGCGACGCTGGATGCGATTCGGCGCGTGTGGGGTGTTGCGCCCAATGCCGAGATCACCACCGAGGCGAATCCGGATACGGTGGATGCCGACTACCTTCGCGAGCTTGCGGACGGAGGTTTCACGCGCGTCTCGTTCGGCATGCAATCCGCCGTGCCCCATGTGCTGCGCACGCTTGACCGCACGCATACGCCCGCCAATGTCACGGCCGGAATACGGGCCGCCGGGGCTGCCGGGCTGCGCTCCAGCGTGGATCTGATTTACGGAGCGCCGGGGGAGAGCCTGGATGATTGGCGCGCTTCGGTGCGCACGGCCATCGACCTTGGCGTCAACCATATTTCAGCCTATGCGCTAACCGTTGAGCCCACGACGAAAATGGGCCGTCGGATCGCCGCGGGCACGTTGCCGAAACCCGACGACGATGACGAGGCGGCCAAATACGAAATCGCCGACGAGCTCTTCGAACAGGCCGGGTTGCAGTGGTACGAGGTGTCCAACTGGGCCCGTCCCGGCTATGAGTCGCGACACAACCTCGGGTATTGGAACAACGTTGATTGGGCCGGTCTGGGTCCAGGAGCCCATTCGCATTACAATGGCTTCGCCGAGCAGAGTCGTGACGGCGCGCATGCCGGCGGTTCCGCCATCGGCCTGCGTTCCTGGGGCATCGCGCATCCCCGGCTCTGGGGGCTCGCCATCGCGGACGGTCGCGTTCCCTGGGCCGGGCGCGAAAGCATATCCTCCAGGGAGAGTCTCGAGGAACGCGTCATGCTCGCCATGCGCATCCGGGACGGGTTGGATCTCAATGCGCTTCCCATGCCGGTGGACGTCACCGGGCTGGAACGGGAGGGGCTGGTGACGCGTTCCGGCCCACATATCGTCGCCACGCGTCGGGGGCGTCTGCTGAACGATCTGGTGATTGAGCGGATATTCGATGCCTTGGGCCTGTGAGCCGCACTTCCCGCGGTAAAAACCGGTCTTGACTTTTGGGGTTATTCGGTATATGGACAGTGAAACAAAGCTGACATGCGCCGGCGCTACCCTAAGAAAGCTTTTACCAAAGAACCGCAAGGCCAACCGGCCTCGCCAAAACAGCTGAAGGTGGTTTCGGTGACTTTCCACGCCCCGCTTGATCTGACGATCCACGATTCCCAAGGGTTGTATAACTCAACCAGTGAACACGACGCCTGTGGCGTCGGTATGGTCACTACGTTGAACAAGCGGCCCGAACGCAGAATCATCGACAATGCCATCGAGGTGCTGGTCAACCTGAACCATCGAGGCGCAGTCGGAGCCGAGGAGAACACCGGCGACGGCGCCGGCATTCTGATGAGCATGCCCGATGAGTTCATGCGGGCCGTCATCGATGCGGAGCTGCCACCGGCGGGGCACTACGCGGCAGGCATCGCATTCCTTGATCGCGACATTGCCGCTTCCGGCCGCCAGGAGCAGGCCATTGCTAATATCGTGCGCGAGGAGGGGCTTGAGGTCCTTGCCTGGCGCGTGGTACCCACCAACCCCGATGGGCTGGGCTTGCAGGCCTTGGCCACCATGCCGAGCTTCAAGACCTTGGTGGTCGCGTCCCCCGACGGCGAGCTGGCCGGCGTGGATCTGGACCGCAAGACCTTCCGCATCCGCAAGCGCGTCGAGCATGAAGTCGGCGTGTATTTCGCCTCGCTGTCGGCCCGTACCATCACCTACAAGGGCATGCTGACCACCATGCAGCTCACGCCGTTCTTCAAGGATCTGAGCGATGGGCGCATGAAAACCGTCATCGCCATCGTGCATTCCCGCTTCTCCACCAACACCTTCCCGAGCTGGCCGCTGGCCCAGCCGTTCCGCCTGCTGGCCCATAACGGTGAGATCAACACCATTCAGGGCAACCGTAATTGGCTGTCGGCCCGCGAGGGCCGGTTGAGCTCCAAGCTGCTTGGCGAATTCAAGTCGCTGCTGCCCATCACCACGCCGGGATATTCGGATTCCGGAACCTTCGACGAATGTCTCGAGCTGCTGCATCTGGCCGGTCGCTCGCTGCCCCACGCCATCTGCATGATGCTGCCCCCCGCATGGGAGAAGAACACGTCCCTCGATCCCGATGTCAGGGCGTTCTACGAGTACAACAACACCCTGATCGAGCCGTGGGACGGCCCCGCCGACATCATCTTCACCGACGGCACCCAGGTCGGCGCGCTGCTGGACCGCAACGGCTTCCGTCCCGGCCGCTGGCAGCTCGACTCCGACGGATACCTGGTGCTGGCCTCCGAAGCCGGCGTGCTGCCGAAGATCGAGCAGAGGAACATCGTAGCCAAAGGCCGTCTGGAGCCGGGCAAGATGTTTCTGGTCGACACCGCCGAAGGTCGCGTGATCCCCGACGACGAGATCAAGCACCAGCTGGCGTCCCAGCATCCGTATCGCCAGTGGGTCGAAGGCAACTCCGTCGAGCTGTCCGACCTGCCGCAGCGCGAGCATGTGAGTCATTCCGGGCAATCGGTGCAGCGTCGCCAGCGTGCGTTCGGCTACACCGAAGAGGATCTGAAGATGCTGCTCGCACCGATGGCCAATACCGGCAAGGAACCGCTCGGTTCCATGGGCAACGACAACCCGCTGCCGGTGCTTTCCAAGCGCAGCCGCATGCTCTTCGACTACTTCCATCAGAAGTTCGCGCAGGTCACCAATCCTCCGCTGGACTGGGAGCGCGAGGAAATCGTCACCTCCCTGGAATCCGCGATCGGCCCGGAGCCGAACCTCCTCGAGGACACCGAACTGCACGCCAAGAAGATCCTCATTCCGCAGCCCGTCATCAACTCCGATGAAATGGCACAGCTCAAGCGGCTCGACAAGGCGAAGGTGCTTGGCGGCTATTACAAGTCGTACGTCGTCAAGGGTCTGTATCAGGTGGCCGGTGGCGGCAAGGCGCTGGAGGCCCGCCTCGAGGAGATCTTCGGCGAAATCGACGAGGCCATCGCCAACGGTAGCAACTTCATCGTGCTGTCCGACCGTGAGTCCAACCACACCTGGGGGCCGATCCCCTCGCTGCTGCTGACCTCCGCGGTGCAGCACCACCTGCTGCGTCGCCATACGCGCACGCAGATCTCCATGGCCGTCGAGGCCGGCGATGTGCGCGAGGTCCACCATGTCGCCCTGCTGATCGCCTACGGCGCCGCCTGCGTGAACCCGTACCTCGCCTTCGAGTCGGTCGAGGATCTGGCCCGTACCGGATATCTCAAGGTCGATGCGCCCACCGCCGTGAAGAACCTCACCAAGGCCCTGTCGATCGGCGTGCTCAAGATCATGTCGAAGATGGGCGTCTCCACGATTATGAGCTACCGTGGCGCGCAGCTCTTCGAGGCCGTCGGACTGAACAAGCAGATCGTCGACAAGTACTTCACCGGCACCGTCTCCCAGGTTGGCGGCGTGGGATTGGACGAGCTCGCCGAAGAGGTGGCGATCCGTCACCGTGTGGCGTATCCGAACCAGTGGACCGCCACCCCGCATATGAACCTCGAAACCGGCGGCGAATACAAGTGGCGGCGCACCGGTGAGGACCATCTCAACGATCCCGAGGCGATTTTCCTGCTGCAGCAGTCGACCCAACGCGGTGACTACCAGATGTTCAAGAAGTACTCGCACCACATCAACGACACCTCGAACCGTCTGATGACTCTGCGTGGCCTGATGAAGTTCAAGCATGACCGCAAGCCGATCGACATCAGCGAGGTCGAGCCGGCCAGCGAGATCGTCAAGAGCTTCTCCACCGGTGCCATGAGCTATGGCTCCATCTCCCGAGAGGCGCATGAGACGCTTGCCATCGCCATGAACACGCTGGGCGCGCGTTCCAACTCCGGCGAAGGCGGCGAGGAGGACGATCGCATCAACGACCCGCTGCGTTACAGTCGTATCAAGCAGATCGCCTCCGCCCGTTTCGGCGTCACCTCCAATTATCTGGTCCATGCCACGGATCTGCAGATCAAGCTCGCCCAGGGCGCCAAGCCCGGTGAGGGAGGCCATCTGCCCGGTGCCAAGGTGCCGCCGTGGATCGCCAAGGTCCGTCACGCCACTCCGGGCGTGGAGCTCATTTCCCCGCCGCCGCATCACGACATCTATTCGATCGAGGATCTCAAGCAGCTGATCAACGATGCGAAGATGGCGAATCCGAAGGCCCGGGTGCATGTCAAGCTGGTCTCTGAGTTCGGCGTCGGAACGATCGCGGCGGGTGTGGCCAAGGGCCATGCCGACGTGGTGCTGATCTCCGGCTATGATGGCGGCACCGGCGCTGCGCCGTTGAACGCCATTCGTCACGCCGGCACCCCATGGGAGATCGGTTTGGCGGAAACTCAGCAGACCTTGATTCTCAACGGTTTGCGTTCCCGCATCGTCGTGCAGTGCGATGGCGAGCTCAAGACGGGCCGTGACGTGGTGATCGCCGCGCTGCTTGGCGCCGAGGAATTCGGCTTCGCCACTGCCGCGCTGATCGTCGAAGGCTGTGTGATGATGCGCGCGTGCCAGAAGAACACCTGTCCGCAGGGCATCGCCACCCAGGACCCCGAGCTGCGCGCACGCTTCAAGGGCAAGCCCGAATATGTGATCAACTTCTTCATGTACATCGCGGAGGAGGTTCGCGAGATCCTCGCCGAGCTCGGCTTCCGCACGCTGAAGGAGGCCGTGGGCCATGTCGAGTGTCTCGACCAGGACGAGGCGATCAAGCGCTGGAAGGCCGACGGCGTCGATCTGACCAACGTGCTGATGCAGCCAGGTCCGATCCCCGGGACCATCCTGCACAACACCGAGACCCAGGACCACGAGCTCGGCAAGGCGTTGGACAACGACATCATCAAGATGGCCCAACCCGCGCTTGAGCGCAAGGAGCCGGTGCTCATCGAGCTGCCGATCCGAAATGTGAACCGCACGGTCGGCACGATGGTCGGCTATGAGATCACCCGCCGCTATGGTGAGGAGGGTCTGCCGGACAACACCATCGACATGACGCTTCACGGCTCCGGAGGCCAGTCCATCGGTGCGTTCATCCCCAAGGGCGAAACCATGCGCATTTACGGTGAAGTCAACGACTATGCAGGCAAGGGGCTGTCCGGTGGCCGCATCATCGTCCGCGCGGAGGACGGTGTGAGCTTCGACCCGCATGAGAACGTCATCGCGGGCAACGTCACCGGTTTCGGCGCGACATCCGGAGAGATGTTCGTGGCCGGACGTTCCGGCGAACGCTTTGCGGTGCGCAATTCCGGTGCCACGTTTGTGGTGGAGGGCGTCGGCGATCACGGTTGCGAATACATGACCGGCGGCACCGTGGTGGTGCTTGGCTCGACCGGCCGCAACTTCGGCGCGGGCTTCTCCGGCGGCAACGCCTATGTGCTCGATCTGGACATGAACAAGGTCAACCCCGCCGCCGCGCATGACGGCTCTCTGCTGTTCAAGCCGCTTGAGGGCGAGGACGAGCAGCTGGTTCATGAACTGGTCAAGAGGCATGCCGAGGAGACCGGTTCGGCCTTTGCCAAGGAGCTTCTGGGCGACTGGGCCGATGCCGTCACACGCTTCACCCATGTGGTGCCAGCGCATTATGTCGCCATGCTGAACGCCATGGCGCAGGCCGAAGCCAACAACATCGACTTCTCCGCGCCCGGCGTGTGGGAGAAGACGTACGAACAAGTCATGGAAGGAGCCCACTGAAATGGGAGATCCCAGAGGATTCCTGAAGGTCCGCACCCGTCACGAGCTTGCCGAGCGGCCGGTATCCGAGCGCATTAAGGACTGGTTCGACGTTCATGCCGAGTCAGGCCTGCAGCCTTGGACCACCGAGCAAGCCGCCCGCTGCATGGATTGCGGCACCCCGTTCTGCATGTCCGGCTGTCCGCTGGGCAACCTGATCCCCGAATTCAATGATCTGGTTCGTCAGGAGAAGTGGGAGGACGCTTACAATCGCCTGTCCACCACGTCGAACTTTCCGGAGTTCACCGGGCGTATCTGCCCGGCGCTGTGCGAGGCCTCCTGCGTGCTCGGCATTCACCAGCCACCGACCATGATCAAGAACGATGAGGTGACCATCATCGACCAGGCGTGGGAGCTCGGCTACGTCAAGCCTCTGCCACCGCAGCGCCTCACCGACCAGACCGTGGCCGTGGTTGGTTCCGGACCTTCCGGCTTGGCCTGCGCCCAGCAGCTCACCCGCGCCGGGCATACCGTGGTGGTCTACGAACGCGATGACGCCATCGGCGGCCTGATGCGCTACGGCATTCCGAACTTCAAACTCGACAAGCACCTGATCGATCGCCGCATTGAGCAGATGGAGGCCGAGGGCACCCGGTTCCGCACCGGTGTCGAAATCGGCAAGGACATCAGCTGGGATGATTTGCGAGATCGGTATGACGCCGTGGTCGTGGCCATCGGCTCGACCGTGCCGCGCGATATGAAGATCCCCGGCCGCGACTTGAAGGGCATTCACTTCGCCATGGAGTTCCTGCCCGACGCCACGCGTCGCGTCTACGGCGTCAAGCCGGTGCATGACATCACCGCCAAGGATAAGCACGTCATCGTGATCGGTGGAGGCGACACCGGCTCCGACTGCCTGGGCACCGCGATCCGTCAGGGGGCCAAGGACGTCACCGTGCTGCAGATCATGCCGAAGGAGCCGACGTCCCGTCCGGACAACGCTCCCTGGCCGACCTTCGCCCGCCTGTACCAGAAGACCTCGTCGATGGCCGAGGGCGGCGAATACCTGTACAGCACCGATTCGGTCAACTTTGTCGGTTCCGAGGAGGAACGGGCCCGCGTCCACGTTGAGAACTCCACGGCCTCCGAAGGGTTCGTCGCCGACGAAACCGGCCATGTCACCGGCCTGAAGGTCGTGTCGGTGGCTCCCGGCGAGGATGGCCCGTTCACCCGTCAGCCGGGCACCGAGCGTGTGCTGCCCGCCGATCTGGTGCTGATTTCCGTGGGCTTCCTGCATCCGGACACCACGACGCTGGTCGATCAGCTGCCCGTCGATCTCGATCGTCGCGGCAATGTGGCTCGTGATGACGAGTTCGCCACGTCGCAGGAGGGGGTTTTCGTCTGCGGCGACGCCGGACGAGGCCAGAGCCTGGTGGTGTGGGCCATTTCGGAGGGACGTTCCTGCGCGGCCGCCGTGGACAAGTTCCTCACCGGTGCCACCGAGCTTCCCGCCCCGATCGCGGCGTCCGACCGGCCGATGATGCTGCCTCGCTGAACGGCTGCCGAATTGGATCGCCATTGAGACCCGGACAGGGGTTCGGGTCAATGGCGCCGTTGGATCCTGCGGTATCATCGACCGCAGGATCCATTGTTTATGCCTAGCCGAAGGGAGCAACTATGGCTAACCGCGCTGAACGACGTGCCCAGGCGAAACGCAGCCGCCGCGGCATCCCGTCCCAATACGATCAGACTCGTGGACGCGGCCGTTCCGGCATGATTGACGAATACCAGCTTCAGGAGAAGTCGCGGCGCCTGCAGGAGGGCGTGGACGATTCCGGTCCCTGGAAGCCCACGGCCCATGTGGAGGACATCGCGACGGAAACCGCGTACAACACCAACCCGAACTATCGCAATCCCTCGAAGGGCTTCACCGCGCCGCACGGGGCGAAGGGATGGGCCCGTCTGGTCAGCTGGGTGCTCATCACCGTTTCGATCATCGGGTTCTTCGTGGTGATGTGGTTGCCGGAGCATCCGCTGTGGCTGATCATCACGGTGTCGGCGGTGTTCGTCGTCGGCACGCTCAGCCTGTTCTTCACCGCGGGTGATTCGAAGCGCAATCCGAATCTCGACGCCAACGGCACGGCCGTCTGACCCGTGTTCCCCGTTGCCGTGTCGGTGGAGGCGCAGCCGGTATATTGGTAGGTGGTTGAGAGTCAAACCGGTTCGAAGGAGACGCTATGAAGGTTGACGTGGTGACCAGGGAATATCCGCCGCATGTGTACGGGGGCGCGGGGGTGCACGCCGAGGAATTGTCGAAGGTGCTGGCCGAGCGGATCGACGTGACCGTGCGCGCCTTTGACGGCAGGCGCACTTCGGACGATGTTCCCGTGATCCCCAATGCCGATCGGGCGAAGGGCAGCCTCAAGCTTGTCGGCTATGACGTTCCGGCGGAGCTGTCCGACGCCAATGCCGCCCTGAAGACCTTTGGCGTGGACCTGCAGATCGCCAATGACGTGGATGCCGATTTGGTGCATGCTCATACGTGGTACGCCTGTCTGGCCGGCCGTCTCGCCCAGCAGCTGCACGACATTCCGCTGGTTATCACCGCGCACAGCCTTGAGCCCTTCCGCCCGTGGAAACGCGAGCAGCTCGGCGGCGGCTACAACCTGTCGTCCTGGGCCGAGCGCGATGCGTATGAGCACGCCGACCGCATCATCGCGGTTTCCGGAGGCATGCGAGAGGATATTCTCGCCGCTTATCCGAATGTGGATCCGGCGAAGGTGGTGGTGGTGCACAATGGCATCACCATGAGCGATTTTGACACGCCCGCGCCTGATGACGAGGGGTGGGGGGTGTTCGATCGCTATCACATCGACCGCGACAAGCCCACGCTGCTGTTCGTCGGCCGTATCACCCGCCAGAAGGGCCTGCCGTATCTGCTGAAGGCCCTGCATCTCATCGACAAGGGCATCCAGGTCGTGCTGTGCGCCGGCGCGCCGGACACCCCGGAGATCGCCGAGGAGGTCAAAACCGCATTCGCCCGCCTGGATGCGGAGCGGGGCAATATCATCTGGATCGAGGAGATGCTGCCGCGTCCGGAACTGAACGCGCTTGAACATGGCTGCGACGCCTTCATCTGCCCGAGCATCTACGAGCCGCTGGGCATCGTCAACCTCGAGGCCATGGCGTGCGGTCTGCCCGTGGTGGCGTCGGCGACGGGCGGCATTCCCGAAGTGGTGGTGGATGGCGAAACCGGCTATCTGGTCCCAATCGACCAGCTGCATGACGGCACCGGCACCCCCACGGATCCCGATAAGTTCGTGCACGACATGGCTGCGGCCATCGACAAGGTGTTTGAGGATCCCGACCGTGCCAAGCGCATGGGCCATGCGGGTTACGAGCGTGCCCGCGACCATTTCAGCTGGGAGTCCATCGCCGATCGCACCGTCGCCGTGTATCAGTCCGTGCTGGATGAGCGGAAGTGATATGGCCGAATCTGCATTAGTGCTTCGCGGCGTGGAGTTCCGCCGTCAGCGTCGCGTGATCCTCACCGACGTCAATCTGGATGTCAAGCGCGGGGAGAAATGGATCCTCTTCGGACCCAACGGCATCGGCAAATCCTCGTTGGTGCGGATGATGGCCACTCGCGGGCATCCTTCCGAGGGCAGCGTCGAGATCCTCGGCAATCGGTTGGGCAAGGTGAACGTCTTTTCGTATCGCCAGCGCATCGGACTGAGCTCGGCAGAACTCGCCCGTGCGTTTCCGGGGGACGAGGATCCGCTCGACGCGGTGGTCACCGCCACCAAGGCGGTGACCGGGCGCTGGAAGGACACGTATAGCGCCGAGGAATACGCCAGGGCGCGCGCGTTGATGGCGCAGTTCGGCATTGGTTACCTTGAGGGCAAGCAGATGTTCAAGCTCTCCGAGGGCGAGCGGACCCGGGTGCTGATTTGCCGGGCCCTGATGGCCGATCCCGATCTGCTGATCCTGGATGAACCCACCACGGGGCTTGATCTCGGCGGGCGGGAGCTCGCGCTGCGGGCGCTGAGTGAGATAGGGGAGCGGGATGCCGGGCGCACGGTGATTCTCGTCACCCATCGTCTGGAAGAGATCCCCCCGGGCTTTGACCATGTGGCCATCATGGGCCGTGTCAGCGGCAATGAGGCGGATGCGTATGCCGATAACGTGGCCGGTCATGATCCGGCGCCGGGCACGATCGTCTATGCCGGTGATTTGGAGCACGGCTTTACCTCCGAACGGCTCAGCGCCATTTTCGGGCTCGATCTGACGGTGGCGCATGATGGGGGACGTTGGATGGCGTTCGCGGGGTAGGTGCCATGCCGCCCAGGCGTGCGTCGTCCCCGGGGGAGAATCGGGTGGATGTGTGATGCGGTGCTGAGCCGTCACACATCCCTTTTTTCTTTCGGAGTAAATGAGTGAGTACTCACTCATTTGTGGTATGGTGATGCGCCGTGACCAATGAATCCGCGAAGGCAAGAAAACCGAGAGCCCGGGCAATGTCGAGCGACCGGCGTCGCGAAGCCATATTGGAAGCGGTGAGCCGGCAAGTGGTCGACAGCGAGATGACCATGACCACCAAGGAGCTTGCCCAGGCGGCCGGTGTGGCGGAAGGCACCTTGTTCAGGGTGTTCGATTCCAAGGAGGAGCTGCTGATCGCGGCGTTCTCGCATCGGCTCGAACAAATGGCACGCAATGACGACGCCGACGGCCGGCTGGCGGCCCTTCATGAACTGCCGAGCCTGCGGGAGCGCCTTGACGTCTATATCGCGCTGGCCACCGACCTCATATCGTCCTGGGTCCACATGATGGTCATCTTCAGACGTTTTCTGCGCGGATCGGAGGGTCAGCGCGCCAAGGGCGCGGTCGAAGCGCATAAGTCGGAGATCACACGCGTCAAAAACACCTACCAGGAACGACTGTCGTACCTGACGCGATGTTGCCATGACCTGATCGGTCCCGACGCCGACCAGTTGCGCATGCCGGTTGACACCGTGGTGGCCTTTGTGCAGAGCGTGGTGATGTCCATGGCGATGGCCCGCGAATTCCACGATTTCGGTATCACGGCCGATGACGCCTCAAGCATCGTCATGGATGGCGTGCTGCGCCACTAGGCCGTCATCGTCGGATTCGCCGTCGATGCATATCGAGATGCATATCACAGAAAGGAGTATGGAATCGGATGTTTCGGATTATGAAAGAATATCTGCGCCCGTACAAGGGCGAGGTCGCGGCTCTGGTCGTCTTCCAGATCGTCCAGGCGCTGCTGAGCCTGTATCTGCCGAATTTGAACGCCGACATCATCAACAAGGGCGTCGCGTCCGGCAACCGCGATGAGATCTACCGTTACGGGGCCGCCATGCTGGGCCTCTCGGCGCTCCAGGTTGCGGCCGCCGTCGTGGCGGCGTATTTTTCGGCGCGGCTTGCCATGCGCATCGGGTACGAAGTGCGACGTGACTACTTCGCGGCAGTCGAGGGCTTCTCCCTGCAGGAGGTGGAGCGGTTCTCCGCAGGATCGCTGATCACCCGCGCGACCAACGACGTCCAGCAGATCCAGATGATGTTCTTCCAGGGCTTCATGATCATCTTGCAGGCGCCGATCACGTTTCTCGGGGGCATTGTGCTCGCGCTGAAGCAGGATGTGCCGCTCACCGGCTCGCTGGTCGTCATTCTTCCGGTGATCGCCGTGGTGGCGGGTCTGCTCATGAGCCGTATGGGACCGCTGTTCAGCCAGTTGCAGAAGCGGCTCGACAATCTCAACCGCATCGTGCGCGAGCAGATAACCGGCGTGCGCGTCGTGAGGGCGTTCAACCGCGAACACACCGAAGCCGAGCGGTTCAAGGACGGCAACGACAAGCTCTACGCCACCATGCTGGGCGTCGGTCGTCTGATGAGCTTGATGATGCCGCTGATGATGTTCGTCATCAACCTGTCGAATATCGCGATCATGTGGTTCGGCGGCAAGCGCATCGATTCGGGCGGCATGGAGATCGGCTCGCTGCAGGCGTTCATCCAGTACCTCATGATGATTCTCATCGCGCTGATGATGGCGGCCATGATGTCCGTCATGATGCCGCGCGCGTCGGTGTCCGCCGAACGCGTCAACGAAGTGCGCGACACCGTGCCCTCGATCGTCGCGCCGGAACATCCGTATGAACCGTCCGACGCACACGGCGAGATCAGTTTCGACCATGTCAGCTTCCGCTATCCGGGCGCAGACGATCCGGTGCTGGACGACGTGAGTTTCACCGTCAAACCCGGTCAGACCACCGCCATCATCGGCGCCACCGGATCTGGCAAATCCACCGTCATCCGTTTGGCGCAGCGCATGTTCGACGTCACCGAAGGGCACGTGCTGGTGGACGGTCACGACGTGAGGGAATACGATCCGCACCGTCTGGCAGAACTGTTCGGCACGGTCCCGCAGAAGGCGCTGCTGTTCAGCGGCACCGTGGCCGGCAACCTCCGATTCGGCAATGGCGACGCCACCGAGGAGCACATGTGGAAGGCCCTGGCAATAGCGCAATCCGACGGATTCATCCGTGAGAATCCCAAGGGGCTTGACGCCGAAGTGGCGCAGGGCGGCACGAACTTCTCGGGTGGCCAGCGCCAGCGTCTGTGCATCGCGAGGGCCGTTATGCGGTCGCCGAAGATCTTCACCTTCGACGACTCCTTCTCGGCGCTTGACTTTGCCACCGATCGCCGGCTGCGCGACGCCCTGAAGCCGATCACCCGCCACTCGTCGGTGATCATCGTGGCCCAGCGCATCTCCACGGTGATGGACGCCGACCAGATTCTCGTCATGGACAACGGCAGGATCGTGGGCAAGGGAACGCACGAGGAACTGATGCGCACGTGCCCGATTTATCAAAACATCGCGGATTCGCAATTGAGGCAAGCCGACGCGGCCATTGCGCAATCCGATGCGAGGAAGGAGGAGGACTGATGCCCAAGGGAGGACAACCGTCATCCGCTCCGATGACCAACAAGCCGAGGGGGCATACCATGCGTCGTCTGGTTGCCTATGTGGTTCGGGACAGGATTCGCACGGCCGTGGTGCTTGTCGCCGCGACGCTGGCGACCATGACGATGGTGCTTGGACCGAAGATCATGGGACAGGCCACGAATGTGTTGTTCGAAGGCGTGATCTCCAAAATGCTGCCGGCGGGGATGACCAAGGAACAGGCCATCACGATGATGAAGACGAACGGCATGGGCTCCATGGTGGACATGGTCTCCACCATGGACATCCATCCGGGATCCGGGGTCGACTTCCCGAAAGTCGCCATGATCCTCGGCATCACCGCTTGCGTGTTCGTCTGCACGGTGCTGCTGCGCTGGCTGCAGGGGTGGACCATGACCCGGCTGGTCACCAACGCCGTGTACCGCATGCGCAGGCAGATCGAGGAGAAAATCGACCGTCTGCCGCTGAACTATTTCGATCGTGTACCCCGCGGCGAGATCATGAGCCGTACCACCAATGACGTGGACAATATCGGCCAGACGCTGCAGCAGGTGCTCGGAGAATTCGTCTTCGCCGTGTTCTCCATCATCGGGACCATCATCATGATGCTCACCATCTCGCCGCTGCTGACGCTGGTGTCACTGATCGTCGTTCCGCTGATGGTGCTGTGCGCCTATGCGATCATCAGGAAGTCCCAGCCGTATTTCTTCCGCCAATGGAGCGCCACCGGCGCGGTGAACAGCCAGGTCGAGGAGATGTTCACCGGCCATCTGGTGATCCGCGCCTTCGGACAGGAGCGCAATGCGACGGAGGAGTTCAATCGTCGCAACAGGGACCTGTACGACTCGTCGTTCAAGGCCCAGTTCCTGGCCGAACTGAACCAGCCCGTCGCCATGTTCTTCAGCAACCTCAATTTTGTCGTCGTTGTGGTGGTGGGCGGTCTGAAGGTGCTGTCCGGCACCATGAGCCTGGGCGACCTGCAGGCCTTCAGCCAGTATTCGCGCCAGTTGTCGCAGCCGATCGGGGAGCTCAGCTCGATGGCCACCATGCTGCAAAGCTCGCTGGCTTCGGCCGAGCGCATCTTCGAATTCCTGGACGCCGAGGAGGAGGAGCCGGACGCCGAGAACGGCGCCGACGTCGAAGACATGCGCGGATTGGTGAAATTCGATCATGTGAAGTTCTCCTACGATCCGGCCGACCCGTTGATCGAGGACCTGTCCCTGACGGCCGAGCCGGGCCAAACCGTCGCCATCGTGGGACCGACCGGCGCCGGCAAGACCACACTGGTCAATCTGCTCATGCGCTTCTACGAGATCCAGGGCGGAACGATCACGATCGACGGCGTGGACACCCGCACCATGTCCCGCCATGATCTGCGCAGCCATTTCGGCATGGTGCTGCAGGACACATGGCTGTTCGACGGCACGATTCGCGACAATCTGCTGTACGGCGTGCGCGAGGGGCGGCAGCTTTCGGACGATCGGATGATCGCCGGCGCCCGCGCCACGCATGTGGATGAATTCGTTCGCCGCCTGCCCAGGGGCTACGACACCGAACTCAGGGACGAATCCTCTGAACTGAGCCAGGGCGAACGCCAGCTGATGACCATCTGCCGCGCGTTCCTGTCGGATCCGGACATCCTGATTCTCGACGAGGCGACCTCATCGGTGGACACGAGAACCGAAGTGCTGGTCCAGCAGGCCATGAATCAGCTGCGCAAGGGCCGCACCAGCTTCGTGATCGCACACCGTCTGTCGACCATCCGCGACGCGGATCTGATTCTGGTGGTCAATCACGGAACAATCGTCGAACAGGGCACCCATGACGAGCTGCTGGCCAGGAACGGCGCATACGCCGATCTGTACAACAGCCAGTTCTCGCAGGGCGATGAGGAATAGGCGGGCGGCCGGACGGTCCGCCTGATATCGGGCGGCCGGTGCGCACCCCGTGCCGGGGATCGCGCCGGCCGCTACACTGGTTGATGTTTTCGGCAAGATACCGACCATTCGAGCAAGGAGCAGTGATAGACATGCGACGCGGGCCGTTATGCGCAGGGGAGAAGGTCCAGTTCACGGATCGCCGGGGGAACATGATCACCGACCAGCTGGTCGCGGGCGGCTCCACGCAAACCGCGCACGGTCTGATCCTGCATGACGACGTGATCGGGCGCACGGAGGGCGTGGTCGTGACCACGGTGCACGCCAAGCGCGAGGCGCAGATCAATGCGGCGAATCCGGGCAGGGACGCCGGCAAGCCATGGAAGTCCGCCCGGGCGATCGGCGGCTGGGATTATGCCGTGATGCGCCCGCGCCTGGCCGACTATGTGCTGTCCATGCCTCGGGGCGCGCAGATCATGTACCCCAAGGACATCGCCCAGGTCCTGTCGCTTGGCGACATTCGCCGCGACATGCGCGTGCTTGAATCCGGCGCCGGATCGGGGGCCATGAGCCTGCATCTGCTGGATGCCGTGGGGCCTCGGGGGAATCTCACCACCATCGAGCTGCGCCCGCGGTTCGCCCATGTCGCCGAAGCCAACGTCACCGTGTATTTCGGAGAGCGACCCGCGTGGTGGGATCTGAAAACCGGTGATTTCGACTCGGTGGCCGCCGCCCTGCCCGCCCATTGGTACGATCGCGTCATGCTCGACATGCTCGACCCGTGGAACCGTCTTCCCGAGACTCATCGCGTGCTGGCTCCCGGCGGCGTGCTCGTCGCCTATGTGACCACCACCACGCAGCTGAGCCGCCTCGCCGAGGCGCTGCGGGACGCCGACCAGTGGACCGAACCCCAGGTGAGCGAGCTGCTGGAACGCGCGTGGAAGGTGCAGGGGCTCGCCGTGCGCCCCGATCACACGATGGTGGGGCACACCGGGTTCCTGTTGACGTCCCGCGCCATGGCCGACGGGGTGGCGCCGCTGCGCAAGCGTGAGCGCGCCACCAAAGACACCTATACGGATGTCGATTCCGCCGACGCCGAGTCCCGGGATCTGGCCGAACTGGAGTTGCGCGACATTTCGGACCGCAAGCTCGGCAAGGTGATTCGCGACCTGGATCGTCAGGTGGGCAATCTCGCCCCGCCCTCCGGCCGTGAGGAGGGTGTTGCCTGACCGCTGTCCGGGAACGCCGTTCGTCGTCGGGAGGGTCGTTCGGCCTCGGAGGCCCGATGACGAGTACAATTGCCAGAAAGCATTGCGTTGTCCGGCGAAGGGGTTTGCCATGAGCGTCAACTTCAAGAAATTGGCCAAGAAAATCGCGCGAGGCAAATACGTTCTCATTGTGATGCGGCATGCCAAGGCGGAGCCGTACGACGCCGGCAACGACCGTAATCGGAAGCTCACCGACAAAGGGACCAAGCAGGCGAAAATCGTGGGCCGTGGACTCACCGAGCTGGGACTGGTCCCGGATGTCGCGTCGGTGTCCGGCGCCGTCCGCGCGCAGCAGACCATGGAGCGGTTGCTCAAGTCCTTCGGCGACAAGCCGACCATCAACAACCGGCAGAGTCTGTATGACGGCGGCGTGCAGTCGGTGCTGGACGAGTTGGCGCATACGCACGGGAAAACACATGTGCTCATGATCCTCGGGCATGAACCCACGTTGTCGATCAGCTGCCAGTGGCTGGCGTCGTCGAATTCCGATCCCGGATTGCTCGATCTGCTGTCACTGGGTCTGTCAACCGCTTCCGTGGCGATTTTCACCTGCGACAAGCCCTTCGACGAGTGGCAGGTCCACTGCGCCGAGCTGGTGGCGGTGCTCGGGGGCAAGGATTTCGACTAGCACGGGTTCCGGCGGAAGCGTCGCAGCGGCGGCTGCCGCATGGTTATAAGCTTGATCTATAGCGACATCTTAACTGGCCTGATGGCTTGATATTCAGGCATTTTGATAGGCTGTTCAGGTTAAGACCGTGTGTTTCTGGAGGATTCATGTCTGCATTGACGTCCGTTTCCGGCTTTCCGCGTATTGGGCAGAACCGTGAACTGAAGAAGATCATCGAAGGCTACTGGAAGGGCGCGAACGACATAGACGCCGTCCGCTCCACCGCGAAGGGCCTTCGCGCCAAGCACTGGAAGCTTCAGCAGGCGGCCGGCATCGATCTGATCCCCAGCAACGATTTCAGCTACTACGATCAGATGCTCGACACCGCCATCCTGCTGAATGTGATTCCGCAGCGCTACCAGCGCCTGTCCCTCGACGCCGAGGGCACGCTGTTCGCCATGGCCCGTGGCTATCAGGGCGAGGCCGGCGACGTGACCGCGCTGCCGATGAAGAAGTGGTTCACCACCAACTACCACTACCTGGTGCCCGAATTCGACGCCGCCACCGAGATCAAGCTCAACTCCACCAAGGCCTTCGACGAGTTCAGCGAGGCCAAGGAACTCGGCGTCCTCACCAAGCCGGTGTTCATCGGCCCCTACACCTTCCTCAAGCTGGCCCGCACCAGCGAGGCCCAGGAGCTTGAAATCGACAAGGGACTCGGCCAGGCTGTCGCCGCCGTGTACGCCGAAGTGCTGGCCAGATTCATCGAGCTTGGCGCCGAATGGGTGCAGTTCGACGAGCCGTACCTGGTGCTCGACAAGGAGCCGGGCGACGTCGAACTCTTCAAGTCGCTGTATTCCAAGATCCTGCCCGCCCGCAACGGCAAGATCAAGGTGCTGCTCAACACCTACTTCGGCCATATCGCCGACGTGTACGAAACCGTGAACCTGCTTGGATTCGACGGCATCGGCCTTGACCTCAACGAAGGCCGCGACGAGAACCTGCAGGCGGTTGACACCTACGGCGTGGCCGACGGCACCACCCTGTTTGCAGGCGTGGTCAACGGCCGCAACATCTGGCGCAACAACTATGCCCTGAGCCTCGGCATCATCGACGCCCTGAAGGAGAAGACCGCGAACGTGGCCGTCTCCACCGCCAGCTCCCTGCTCCACGTGCCGTTCAGCACCGAGGGCGAAACCGGCATCGCCCCGGAGAACCTGAAGCATTTCGCCTTCGCCGTCGAAAAGCTCGGCGAACTCAGCGAGATCGCGGCTCTCGCCGATCTGGACGACGAGGCACTCAAGTCCGATAAGGCCCTTGCGGCGAACCAGGCGCTGTTCGACGGCACCCGCGTGACTCCCGACCAGGCGGTGGCCGATCGCATCAACAAGCTCACCGACGCCGATTACGTGCGCACCCCGCTGCGCGCGGAACGCCAGAAGCTGCAACGCGAGGCGTTGGGACTGCCGCTGCTGCCCACCACCACCATCGGCTCCTTCCCGCAGACCAAGGAGATCCGCGCCGAGCGCGCCAAGCTGCGCAAGGGTGAAATCACCAAGGAAGCCTACGACGAGTTCATCAAGACCCAGATCGACGAATGCATCAGGCACCAGGAGGAGATCGGCCTCGACGTGCTCGTTCACGGTGAGTTCGAGCGCAACGACATGGTCGAGTACTTCGGGCAGAACCTCAACGGCTTCCTGTTCACCAAGG
>ERZ808240.538-NODE-538-length-49285-cov-39.207516_pt1 | contig 49285 bp, 33 predicted proteins | sample MGYA00521084_ERZ808240 | MGnify/ENA primary metagenome ERZ808240 (study PRJEB31516, sample SAMN03275571) | gut metagenome | biome: mammalia-associated habitat; material: feces | host: Papio cynocephalus | place: Kenya | collected 2012-08-06 ...
GCAACAGAGACAGAGTACTGCGTATTGGGCGGTGCTGCTGGCACACCGCAGAGCAGCGCTTATGAGATCACCAATGAGAAGGCAAAAGCAAGCCTGACCGTGATCAAGACAGAGAAGGATTCTGATCCGGCTGTCTGTCTGGAAAATGCAGAGTTCAGTATTTATCGTGATGAAGCCTGCACTGACCGTGTGGACACACAGACGACGGATACGAGCGGTAAGCTGACTTTTGCGGATCTGGAACCTGGAAAGACTTATTATTACAGAGAGACAAAAGCACCGGACGGATATGTACTGGATACGACCGTGCGCAAGATCACGATCGGAACCGGAACGGAAAATGCGGATGTGGCAGAGACGGTAACGGTTACCAATGAAAAGGCGATCGGAGATATTGTGATCAAAAAAGTAGATGATTCTACAGTTGCTGTTCCGCTGGACGGTGTTACATTCCGGCTGTTACATGAGGACAACACGCCTTACCTGAAGTCCGGCGCAGCCTATGAGGTGACCAGTGATGAAAGCGGTTATGCCAGATTCAAGGATATTCCGTTTGGCAGATATCTGGTAGAAGAGGTGACCGGAAAGACCGGATACCAGGTAAATCCGACAAATGCGGCTATCACGGTGGATATCATCGGAGACAATAATCTGACGATCGTAAACAAACGATATAAATGCGATATCCGTCTGACAAAAACCGGAGAAGGCGGGGAATTGCTCTCAGGCGCCGAGATCGGACTCTTTACGAAAGACGGAGCAAGAGTAAAAACAGCAACAACCGGCACTGACGGAACCGTTACTTTTACAGACATTGTATACGGAGATTATTATCTGCAGGAGTTGAAGGCACCGAATGGCTATAAGCTGTCATCGGCAAAAGTAACGATCACCGCGGCAGAGATCAAGAACAGTTTTACAGCAGGCACGACACTGGATAAAGCATTATCCAATGAGAAGCAGAAGGGGCAGATCTGTCTGATGAAGACAGATGATGCAGGTACTGCATTGGCAGGAGCAGAGTTTACCTTATATGATGAAAATATGATAGCTCTGAAGACCGGAAAGACAATGACGGCTGCAGAAGCTTCCGCCATGGGCGCAGGTGCGGCAGAAGGACAGCTGTATTTCAGGGATCTTACGTACGGAACTTATTATGTACAGGAAACAAAGGCTCCGGACACACCGGATGCTTCCATTGTCTACCAGAGAGATAATCAGGTTTACAAGGTAGTTGTGGATTCTGATACACTTGTAACAAAATATACAGATGCAGACGGCAATCTGCAGAATCTGACCATACAGAATAAGAAATTAAGCACAACACCGCCGCTGATCAGTTTTAAGGTAAAGAAAACAGATGCAGAATCAGGTGCAGCACTTGCGGATGCAGTGTTTGAACTTTATAAAAACGGAGTGGCAACCGGTATCACGGCGGTAACGAACGGCAGTGGTATTGCATATTTTAAGCGGATCAGTGTAGAGACGGATGCAGCAGATACAAGTTATGAAGTTGTAGAAAAAACGGCTCCTGCTGGATACAGAGCACCGACAGCGGCAGACAGGATCTTATTTGCACAAAATAAGAGCGAGCTCAATTCTTATGCAGATGCAGCCGCTGCGCCGAAAACAGAAGATGAGATTGCATGGGCGGGGGATTATAAGCTCACTGCTACGAGTGAGGCAAGCGCAACCATTAAAAATACCCCGATGAAAGGTAAGATCTGGGTAACCAAGACGGGCGCAAATGCCGCAACTCTTCTGAAGGATGCTGAATTTACATTATATAAAGAGGATCAGACAACAAAGGTATCGTTCACAGGACTGGCTAATCCGGCGAAGACAAATGAAAATGGTATTGCCGTATTTGAGAATCTGCCGTGTGGTACTTATTATCTGCAAGAGACCGGAGCACCGGATGGCTACAGTATGGATACAGCAATGCAGAAGATCATCATCAGTGACGAGACACTGCATAGCGTAACAGTGAAAGATACAAAGCTCAGCCTGACAGTCAGCAAAAAGGCAGTCGGCGGAGCGGCAGAAGTACCAGGTGCATCCTTTACGGTCACAGAAAAGGATGATCCGGCGGTTGTACTGGACAGCTGGGTAAGTACAGACCGTGCGCATGCTGTGACAACAGAGAAGATGACGACAGGAAAGCATTATATACTGTCTGAAACAAAGGCACCGGCGGGCTATACTTATACAAACGATATTGAATTTGTATTTGAGTCTGACGGAAGCATCCGGCTGATCACAACAGCTGAGAAAAACGGGCAGACGATCACAGTCAGGGATACCCCTCTGACACTCAGGATCAGTAAGCAGGACAGTGTGACAAATGTGAACCTGGCGGGCGCACAGCTTGGAATTTATGATGAAACAGATGCACTTGTGACCAGCTTTACGACCAACACAGGTGTTTATCAGCTGCCGGCCGGTATTCTGGAAGCACCGAAGACAGGTTATAAAAAATATACATTAAAAGAACATTCCGCACCGGACGGCTATGAGCTTGCAGCAAATATCCGTTTTGCAGTAAATGCGGACGGCAAGATCTACACGGTTACAAAGGATGCGGCAAATCAGGATGTATTTACCTTACAGGCAGACAGTACGCTGACGATGCTGGATGTGAAAAAGAAAGATATTTACATCAGAAAACTGGATGCACAGACAGGTAGAGATATTGCAGGAGCGGCTTTTGCAATCTATAAGAATGCAGTAGCCGATCCGAACAGAATTGCAGAATGGACATCAGACGGAACACCGCATAAGCTGGATGCAGGCTTATTTACAGCAGGTACGGATTACTATCTGAAAGAAGTGGCAGCGCCGAACGGATACCGCAGTGCCATGGTGATCAGGTTTACTGTGGACAGCACAAAGAAGATTGTGATCCTGGAAGGAAATGCCAATAATATCAACGGCGATAAAGATACATTACTGGTGCGTGATGAACCGATCAGATTAAATCTGCGTAAACAAAATGCCTTTGGTACAATTCTGCCGGGAGCGGTGCTGAAGCTCGCAGAATATGATACATCCCGGCCGGATCAGATGGGAAATGTCATTCTGGATGCGTATACGACGGAGAGCAGTGTTTACAGTGTACCTTCCGCACAGCTTAAGCTGGGAACTACCTATATTTTAAGGGAACTTTCCGCACCGGATGGCTTTAAGAAGGCTGATGACATTATTTTTACGATCAACGATAATGGCAGTATTACGAGAGCTGATGGTGTAAGAGTCGTTAATAATACGATCATCATGGAAGATGATGAAGCTGGTCTGGGTATCGGTAAGAAAGATCTTGGCTCCGATATCGGACTGGCAGGGGCAAAACTGCAGCTTACAAGCAGCGATGATCCGCATTTTACAACAACGACATGGATCAGTGACGGAACGGTAAAAACATGGGATATCATCTCCTTTACACCGGGCTGTACCTATACACTGACCGAGCTTTCCGCACCGCAGGGTTATGCCTATGCCGATCCGATCACATTTACGATCGGGGCAACAGATCACAAGGTCTATATTGCCGGACAGGAAGCAGCGGACCGTACTGTATATATAAAGGACGGAAAGCTGGCACTGACAGTCAGCAAGCAGGCAAAGGGAGGCAGCAGTGAACTGGCAGGCGCAAAATTTGAAATCTTAAATGAGAGTGGTACGGTAGTCACGACTTTTGTGACAGGTACAACGGAAACAAATGTGGATACCTCCATGCTGACAGCACCGGCTGCAGGATATCAGGAATATACGCTGCATGAAGTGACAGCGCCGGATGGTTATGAGCTGGCAGAGGATATGAAATTTGCATTTGACAGAAACGGAAAACTTTATCTGGTAACAGAAGAAAATGGTATAAAAACTTATACGGAAAAGACAGACCTGAAACTGACTGTTTATGATGAGCAGAAATTCTCTGTGCAGAAAGTGGATGCGGAGGGCAAGGCGCTGGAAGGTGCTGTCCTGGAGATCACTACGCAGGAGGATGGCAGTTTCATGCCAATTCGTTTTACAACGACGAAGGAACCTTATTATCCACAGGGACTGAACGCAGACATTACTTATGTATTGTCGGAGATCACGCCGCCACAGGGTTACAGCGTGGCAGAGCCGGTCAGCTTTGTACTCAAAGCAGATGGCAGTGTCTGCATAGATGGTGTTACATCCACACAGGGCAGACAGCTCACCATGGTAGATAAGAAAGTTACGGTTTATGTGGCAAAGAAGGATTTAGGCACAAAGAAGGCACTGAAAGGTGCGAAGCTGGCGATCAAAAATGAAGCGGGAGAAACCCTGTACAGTTTTGTATCGGAAACGGAGCAGACAACGATCCCGGGCAGTATCTTTACGGTTCCGACAGATCAGGCATATGCATATTACAGCTTATGTGAAATGGAAGCACCGGAAGGTTACGGACTGGCAGAAGCAGTTAATTTTGCGATCAACCGGAACGGACAGATATATCTGGTAGAGACCGATGGCGCAGATAAGAAATATACACAGCTGACGGATCATGTCATTACAATGTACGATGTATCGCAGCTTTCTGTCAGCAAGAAGACGGAACAGGGCAAATACCTGAAAGGAGCGACACTGAAGATCACGGCTGCGGACGATGCGGCGTTTGAGGCGGTCACGATCAGGACAGACGGAAAACCGGCATATTTTGACAGCAGCAGATTTACAGCAGGTGTCACTTATGTGATTTCCGAAACAAAAGCACCAAAAGGATACAGTTATGCAGCAGATGTGAAATTTAAACTGGATCAGAAGGGCAATGTGTATGTAAACGGTAAGAAGATCAAGAATAAATCAATTATTATGACTGATGAAAAGATTCAGGTCAAGGTGGCAAAGAAAGACGAGAGTTCAGGTCAGCATCTGGAAAATGCAGAGCTTGCAGTGAAGGATGCGGATGGAAAGATACTGTATACCTTTACTTCCAAGAGTAAAGATGTGACGCTGCCTGCAAAGATCTTCACTGCCCCGCAGGATGAAAAGTACACTTACTACACGCTGACAGAGGTAAAAGCACCGGAAGGCTACGAGCTGGCAAAGGATATCAGATTTGCAATCGATAAAAACGGTATATTATATGTCAGAAACGCAAAGGGTAACTATAAGAAAGCGAAGAACGGACTGCTGACAATGTATGATACCCCGGTCATTACTTCTTCGACAACCACGACAACGACGACGGGAACGGGAAACAAAGTGCCAAAGACGGGAGATCAGACACCACTTGGACTGCTCCTTGTACTTTGCGGAATTTCCTTTGTGGGCATGGGAAGTGCATTTACGGCATTGCTTCGCAGAAGACGCCGGATGAAGTAACCGGAAAGTGTTAACAGAATACCGGAGAGAAACAACAGCATAATAACCGGAAACGGAGAATGGGAGCGCAATACCATACAGGTACTGCGCTCCCGTTTTGTAGTCTGTCAATCTACAAGATGTGGCATAATTAAGCAAAAATTCAGAATTTGTCTACTATATTTGGGTTGACGATTATAGGGGTGGATAGTATGATAAAAAAGAGATATTTTGCATATTTTGAACACTTTTTGACAGATAAAGGAATGATAACATGAAACGAAACAGTGTAAAGGGAGAAAAAGGCAGAAAACTGGCTGTTTTTCTGGGCATGACAGCATTCTCCGTGGCGCTTCTGGCGATGCCCGTTATGGCAAAAGGGACAGGAACGGTAACGGGAACAGGTGTGAATATACGAAAAAGTGCAGGCACAGCCGCCGAAAAAGTAACGACCGTTACAACGGGAGATCAGCTCCGTGTGACCGGATCAAAAAAGGACAGCACGGGGAAAAAGTGGTATAAGGTTACACTGACACAAAATGGAACAAAATACACAGGGTACATAATATCTGATTATGTAAACTATAAGAAAGATACAAAGACGGCAGATCAGACAGCGGCAAATCCGGCAGCAGCACAGGCAGAAGGTTCCACAACCGTGTTGGATGTGTCCGGCATTGCAAAGGATGCAGCGCAGAATACATCAAGTCAGGCAAATACGGGAAATACACAGAACAATACCAACAATAACGCAGCGGGAAACCAGACGACAGCATCAAAGAAAACCGGTGCGATCCAGGGAAATTATGTCAGGATCCGTAAAAAGCCGGTAGCCGGCAACGTAGTCTGCCAGCTCATGAAAGATACAGCCGTAACGATAAAAGGCAGTAAAAAGGGAACGGATGGCTATACATGGTATAAGATCTCTTTTAAATACGGCGGAAAGAAAAAGACAGGATATGTCAGAAGTGACCTGCTGAAGGTCAATGAGACAAAACAGGAGCCGGCGGCAGATCCCGCACAGTCTGGGGCAGATCCGGCAAATACAAACGGTACGGATCAGACAACGGTAACACCGCTGACAGATGCGGAATTTGAAAGTTATCTGACGGCGCAGGGATTCCCGGAAAGCTACAAGGTGCCACTCAGACAGCTGCATACAGTTCACCCGGAATGGACTTTTAAAGCAGTCCAGACAAATCTGGCATGGAATGAGGTCGTGGCGGCGGAAAGTGCAGTCGGAAAAAATCTGGTCAGCAAAAATGCGATCGTTTCCTGGAAATCTTTGGAAAGTACAGCATATAATCGAAAGAAGAATACATGGTACGGCTTTGATGGTGGCAGCTGGGCAGCAGCATCAACCGCACTGGTACAGTATTATCTGGATCCGAGAAATTTCTTGGGAGAGTCATCTGTATTTCAGTTTGAATCACTGGAATATGAAGCTTACCAGAATGTAGAGGGAATCAAAGCACTGCTGGCAGGCTCGTTTATGGGCGGCGATTATACAGAACCGGATGGCTCAGTGCGCAGTTATGCGGATGCGTTCCTTGAGATCGGGAAGCAGGTTGGTGTCAGTCCATATCATCTGGCAGCCAGATGTTATCAGGAGCAGGGCAAAGGCAGGAGTGACAGCATCAAAGGAACCGTAGCAGGCTTTGAAAACATATTCAACTATTATAATATCGGTGCTTACGCATCCGGTGGTAATTCGCCGACCAGACAGGGACTGATCTACGCATCAGGACAGACAAGCGGCGCCAATAATTATGAGCGTCCATGGAATACAAGATATAAGTCGCTTCTGGGCGGGGCAGAGTATGTTGCCCAGAAATATGTAAAGGTAAAACAGAACACATTGTATTTTCAGAAATTTAATGTCGTAAATACAAAAAACGGTCTGTATAAACATCAGTATATGGCGAATGTGCAGGCAGCAGCCAGTGAGGCACAGAAGATGAGCAAGGCATGTCAGACAGGTGACCGGCTTGTGTTTTACATCCCGGTATATACGGGAATGCCTGAGACAGCATGCGTAAAACCGACCGATAACAGGAACCCGAATAATTATCTGGCAACACTTGTGGTAACGGATCAGGAACTGACACCGGTATTTGATCCGGAAACGGAATCTTATGATCTGACAGTCAAAAAGAAGGTAAAAACGGCAGAGATCACAGCGACGGCTGTAGCATCCACTTCCGTGATCAGCGGAACAGGTACTTATGATCTGGAGCGCGGCGATAATGTATTTACGATCACGTGTACAGCGCAGACGGGAGAGGCAAAAACCTACACGATCCATATTGTGAGAAAATAAACCGGAAAAGAAAAGCAAAATGAGAAGGGAAGCGTACTATATGAGACAAAAACTGGGGAGAATCTTATTGAGCATGACTGCACTGGCAGCAGCACTTCTGTTTTCACCGGCAGATATTTATGCAGCAGGATCTGTCAGCGTAACAGCCGATAAAACGGATGTCGGCGTATCGGATACGATTACAGTTTATGTAAAAACATCAGAGCCGGAGGATCCGTCCGTAGCACCGGAAATTTCTGTCACATACGATCCAGACCAGCTGGAAGTGACCGGCTGTAATGTGGCTTATGGCGGCGGTGGCGGGCTTTTGACGATCACCGGAACAGATGCGCAGATCACAATGAAGGCATTGACGGCTGGTAATGCGTCCGTCAGTGCAGAAGCGATCATTGACGACGATGGGAATAACCCGGCAACAGGCAGTACCAGTATTGTGGTTGGCGGAAATACGGCAGCGGATCTTTCTTCCGACGCAACGCTCAGAGCCCTTACGGTAACCCCCGGTACATTGACACCGGCATTTACACCGCAGGGTACGGAATATACAATAGAAGTAGATGATTCCGTGACAGACATTACAGTCAGCGGTGGTGTGACGGATGAAAAGGCGCAGATCACTGCGGCGAGCGGGTTCAAAAATCTGAAATCAGGTACAAATGAAGCGGTTATTACCGTGACGGCAGAAGACGGTTCTACACTGACTTACCACTTCACGATCATGCGTGGCGGGGCAGCAGATGAGACAGAAACGGAAGAAACAGCACCGGAACAGCTGCAGCAGACACAGGCAGGCGGACTTTCCTTTACTGCAGACGGATCGGAATATACGATCAGTGAAACAGTTTCGGATGAACAGCTTCTGTCGGACTGCAGTAAAACAGAAGTCTCTTATGGCGGACAGAATGTGGAAGGAGCGGTCTGGCAGCCGGGTGGTCTGACACTTTTGTATGCAACAAAAGCGGACGGAGAAGGCAGCTTCTTTATTTATGACAGTGTAAAAAACAGCTTTCAGATCTTTGTGCAGATCATGGGGATCGAAAATCACTATATTGTACCGGTTGCACCGCAGGAGTCCGTTCCGGACGGCTTTACGGAAGAAAATCTGCAGTGGAACAATTCCTGGCTGCCGGCTTATCAGACAACAAAAGGTGATCCGGATCTGACAGATGCATTTTATCTGCTTTATGCCTATAACAATGAAGGCAATACGGGATTTTATCTGTATGATGTGGTAGAAGGCAGCTTCCAGCGGTATTTCGCGATGCAGGAAACTGCTGCAGTGACAGAACAGATGGGACAGAAGCCGATCCTGATCATCGGAACACTTGTTTTTTTACTTGTATGTGCGATTGTTGTGATCGTGAATCTGGTGCTGCATAACCGGGATCTGAAACTGGATATGGAAGAGGCAGCTTTATATGGAGACGAGGCAGAAAAAGAAAAGAAGGAAGAAAGAAACCAGCCAAAGAAGCCGGCAAAGTCTGTAAAGAAGCCAGAGACAAAGTCGGTAAAACAGACTGCGAAGAAACCGGAAGAGAAACCGGTAAAACAGACTGTGAAGAAACCGGAAGAGAAACCGGTGAAACAGACTGTGAAGAAACCGGAAGAGAAACCGGTGAAACAGACTGTAAGAAAACCGGAAATAAAGAAAGAACCGGTTGTGAAAAAGGAAGTAACACCGAACGGAGTGACTTATACAACGGGACAGATCCCGATCACGGTTGTACAGCCGCCGAAGCCTGTAAAACGCAGTCAGGTTCCGATCTACACGCTGGAAAGAGAACCTGTACCATTGACAAGAGAAGCACCGGCAGACCAGCTGGATGACGATTTCGAGTTTGAATTTATTGATATCGATTCATAAGAGACAGAGCGGAAAAGCCCTGACGAAGTCCGTCAGTAAGGTTGACAAACTGTGAATACTGTTATAGACTATATATAACAGAAGGTGATACACATGATAATAGAAATTGATTTTAACAGTGACGAAGCGCTGTATATGCAGCTTCGGAATCAGATCATATTGGGCATTGCGACGTCCCAGTATCAGGAAGGAGAGGCGCTTCCGAGTGTCCGGTCTCTGGCCGATACGATCGGCATCAATATGCACACGGTAAATAAAGCATATTCTGTTTTAAAACAGGAGGGGTTTGTCAAGGTTGACAGAAGGCGTGGCGTTGTGATCGCAGTTGATATTGATAAGCTGCAGGCAATGGAGCAGATCCAGAAGGAGCTGCGTGTCCTTCTGGCACAGGCAAGCTGCAAAAATATATCGCGTGAAGAAATTCATGATATGATCGATACCATATATAATGAATATGGAGGAAAATAAAAATGGATTATACCGCTAAGGCAAAAACTGCTCTTGGACTTGCCGCATCCGCAGCAAGATCCATGGGTCAGAACTATATCGGGACAGAACATATTTTACTGGGACTGATCAGACAGCAGACAGGAATGGCGGCGCAGGCATTGTTGGAAAATGGTGTGGATGAGACGAAGCTCGTAGACCTGATCATGGAGCTGATCACACCGATGGGGCATCTGGATCTGAAAGAGCGGGAAGGGTATTCTCCGCGTGCCCAGCAGGTGATCGGACTGGCATTTCAGATCGCAGAGCAGTATCATGCTCCCGCCGTTGGGACAGAGCATATCCTGATGGCACTGATCAGAGAAGGCAGCAATGTAGCGGTCCGTATTTTAAGTACCATGGGCGTTCCCCTGCAGAAGCTTTATATTGACCTGCTTGTTTCCATGGGAGAAGACGGTAATCTGTACAAGGAAGATCTGCGTCAGCAGAAGCAGAAAACAAAGGTGCTGGAGCAGTACAGCCGTGATATGACGAAGCTGGCAGCAGAAGGGAAACTGGATCCTGTGATCGGCAGAGATCAGGAAATCCTCAGACTGGTACAGATCCTTTCCAGAAGGACAAAGAACAATCCGTGTCTGATCGGTGAGCCGGGTGTCGGCAAAACAGCGATCGTAGAAGGACTGGCACAGCGTATTGTGCAGGGAGAAGTGCCGGATACTGTAAAAAATAAGCGTGTCATGACACTGGATCTTTCCGGAATGGTGGCAGGCAGCAAATACAGAGGCGAATTTGAGGAGCGGATCAAGAAAGTCATCAAAGAAGTGATCGATGACGGCAATATCATTCTTTTCCTGGATGAGATCCACACGATCATCGGTGCAGGCGGTGCAGAGGGTGCGATCGATGCGTCCAATATTTTGAAGCCGTCTCTGGCAAGAGGTGAACTGCAGCTCATCGGTGCCACAACGATCGAGGAGTACCGCAAATATATTGAAAAGGATGCTGCGCTGGAGCGCCGTTTCCAGACGATCATGGTAGAAGAGCCATCCTTAACGGAAGCTGTCCGTATCGTGATGGGGATCAAACATAAATATGAAGAGCACCATCATGTGACGATCACACCGGAGGCGGTAGAAGCTGCGGTAAAATTGTCGGACCGTTATATCAATGACCGTAATCTGCCGGATAAAGCGATCGACCTGATCGATGAGGCGGCAGCAGCATTGCGTCTGCAGGGACTGAAAATACCGGATAACTGTATCAGACTGCAGGAGCAGATCGATGCATTGAATGTACAGATCGAGCGTTCCCTGAAATTTGATGATCTGGTGGAAGCACATAAGGACCGCATGGAGCAGGAGAAGCTGATCAAAAAGCATAAACAGGCAATGCAGCGGTACGAGAAGAAGATGGAAGCAAAAAATAATCTGGTCACGGAAGATGAGATTGCGGCTGTAGTATCCCAGTGGACAAAGATTCCGTTGAAGAAGCTGGAAGAGAAAGAAAGTGAACGTCTTCTGAAGCTGGAAAAGATACTGCATAAGCGTGTGATCGGACAGACTGAAGCGGTAGAGGCTGTTGCCCGGGCAATGCGCCGCGGCAGAGTCGGTTTACAGGATCCAAAGAGACCGATCGGCTCCTTCCTGTTTTTGGGACCTACCGGTGTCGGAAAGACAGAGCTTTCCAAGGCGCTTGCCGAGGCAATGTTCGGTTCGGAAAATGACCTGATCCGTGTAGATATGTCGGAATATATGGAACCGCACTCTGTTGCAAAGATGATCGGTTCACCGCCCGGATATGTCGGACATGACGACGGCGGACAACTGAGCGAAAAGATCAGACGGAATCCGTACAGCGTGGTGCTGTTTGATGAAATTGAAAAAGCACATCCGGATGTATTTAATATTTTGCTGCAGGTGCTGGATGATGGTCATATTACCGATTCCAAAGGACGGAAGGTCAGCTTTAAAAATGCTATCATCATTATGACGAGTAATGCGGGAGCTTCCCGTATCGTGGATCCGAAGAATCTTGGATTTGCCACAAAGACAACAGAGCAGCAGGATTATCAGCGTATGAAAAACGGTGTGATGGAAGAGGTCAAGAGACTGTTCAAACCGGAATTTATCAATCGTATCGATGAGATCATGGTGTTCCATCCGCTGAATAAGACAGAGCTCAGAGAGATCGTGACACTGCTTTCCGCAAATCTGATCAAAAGATGCGACCAGCAGATGGGTATCACGCTTTCTGTCAGTCAGACGCTCAAGAATCACCTGGTTGAAAAATACTGCGATGTGAAGATGGGAGCAAGACCTTTGAAGCGTGCGATCCAGACAGTCATAGAGGATCCGCTGGCGGAAGAAATACTGCAGGGCAAGATCAGGCAGGGCGATCATATCCTTGCCACAATGCAAAAAGATAAAGTGGTATTTAAACAAAAGCAAAACGCAAAAGAACTGGATTTATAAAGGCAAATGGTTTATACTGTTTACACAAAGTACTGCAAGACAATATTCGGGAGGACAAAAGAAAATGGCAGTGGTAAAAGAATTAATTCGTGAAGAATCAGACGGCAGCATCAGCTTCGGAAATTATACATTAGCACAGAAGGCAAAGCTGGAAGATTTTGAACATGCAGGAGATCTGTATAAGGTCAAAACATTCTCAACAATGACAAAGCTGGAGAAAAACGGTCTGTTTTTATACGAATCCGTTCCGGGCACAAGTGTCAGTCACTTTCAGGAGACAGCAAACGGTGTATCTTTTGAAGTGGAAGGTGCAGACGACGCACAGCTGATCATCGGACTTTGCGATGACACACAGTATGAAGTATTTGTAGCAGGCAAGAGTGCAGGCAAGATGAATACAGGTCTTGGTGGCAAACTGAATGTCAGTGTAGAACTTGCCGGAATGGGCGAAGTAAATGTAAAGGTGGTAGAAGCGTAAGCATGGCAAAAATGAAATCGGCAACGGTTTATTTCTGTCAGAATTGCGGCTATGAATCTTCCAAATGGATGGGACAATGCCCCGGATGCAGGGAGTGGAATACGCTTGTGGAAGAGGTTGTGACAAAGAGTGCGGGCACCAAAGCGGTGCACATGGTACAGCCGACAAGCTTAAACAATATCTCCATGGAAGAGGAAGACAAGTTTTTAACGCATATGAGTGAGTTTGACCGGGTGCTCGGTGGTGGCATCGTGCCCGGGCAGCTTACATTGGTTGGTGGAGATCCCGGTATCGGGAAATCCACCATTCTTTTACAGATGTGTCAGAATCTTGCGGCTGACGGCAGAAAAATATTATACATATCGGGAGAGGAATCTCTCAGGCAGATTAAGATGCGTGCAATGCGGATCGGCGAATTTACGGATCAGTTAAAGCTGCTGTGCGAAACGGATCTGGATACGGTAGAAGCAGTGATAAAGCAGGAAAAACCGGATATAGTCGTGATCGATTCCATTCAGACAATGTATGCGGAGCGCGTTACCTCTGCACCGGGCAGTGTGTCACAGGTCAGAGAGGCAACGGCTGTATTTCTGCGTCTGGCTAAAAGCATGCCCGTGGCGACCTTTATTGTCGGGCATGTGACAAAGGAAGGTACGGTGGCAGGACCGCGTGTGCTGGAGCATATGGTGGATACGGTCTTATATTTTGAAGGAGACAGACATGCGTCCTACCGTATTTTAAGAAGTGTGAAAAACCGCTTCGGTTCCACGGATGAGATCGGTGTGTTTGAAATGCGCAAGGAAGGCCTCTGCGAGGTAAAAAATCCGTCCGCTTATCTGCTGAATGGCAGACCGAAAAATGCAAGCGGTTCCGTGGTTGCCTGTGCAATGGAAGGCACCAGACCGATGCTGATCGAGATCCAGGCACTTGTCTGTGATTCTAATTTTAATATTCCGCGCCGGCAGACAACAGGTGCGGATTTTAACAGAGTCAATCTCCTGATGGCAGTATTGGAAAAACGATTGGGACTTCGTATGGGGCAGACCGATGCCTATGTCAATCTTGCCGGTGGTATGCGGCTTTTAGAGCCTGCACTTGATCTGGGGATTGTCATGGCACTGGTATCCAGCTTTAAAAATAAAGTGATCTCCGATCAGACGGTGATTTTCGGTGAAGTTGGTCTTTCCGGAGAAGTGCGCGCTGTCAATATGGCACAGCAGCGTGTACTGGAGGCGCAGAAACTCGGATTTACAAAATGTATCCTGCCGCTTGCCAATCTGGACGGGATGGCGGATGCTCCGGAAGGTATGCAGATCGTTGGTGTTTCCAATGTGGCAGAAGCAATAAATGAACTGATTTGACTTATTTCGTCAATATATTTTAATTTTTTGCGCAATATAATTGTAGAAATAACTCTACATACATCATATAATACAATCAGTCTAAGACATTAGACATGCTAATTAGCAATTTCCGGAAGAATTCCCCTTTTACACAAACAGGAGGCCTGGCGACTTTGTCGTTGGGTCTTTTGTTTTGCAAAAAAATAGATATAGCAAAAATATTTCACATAAGGTAGGAATGTGATAATCAGAGGCATGCGGAAGCAGGGAGGACACAGAGATGGATTTGTCTCAAAAACAAACAGCATATTATCATTTACCGGGATTGTTTGAATTTTATGAATTATACCGTGTTTTTCTGCCGCTGTTTCGGGAGCACAGAGAATACTTTTATGACTGGTGCAGGATCGGTTCTGTCTATGGAGCGCCGGCGGACTGCCTCTGGGGCGGTGGACGAACGTCCTGCGGCGGGCAGGATCCGGAAGAAGTGCTGGCATTGATGCGGAAATATGGAATTTCTGCCCGCCTGACCTTCAGTAATTCCCTGCTGCGGGAAGAGCATCTGGCGGATCGCAGATGCAATATGCTTTGCCGGTTGTTTGCAGAAAATAGTGCGATGGAAAAATATGATGCGCAGAAGAATGACAGTATAGAAAACAGAAACGTACGTAATGGTATTATCATTTATTCCGATCTGTTGCTGCATTATTTACAGAAGCAATATCCTGATTTCTATTTTGTGTCCTCCACCACAAAAGTCCTGACGGATTTCCGGGATCTTCTGCAGGAAGTGGACAGAGAGGAATTCCGCTACGTTGTTCCGGATTTCCGCCTGAATAAGTTATTTGATAAATGGAGTACTTTGACAGGGGATCAAAAAGATAAGATAGAATTTCTGTGCAATGAATGCTGCTGGTTTGGTTGCAAAGACCGCAAGAGCTGTTATGAGACTGTCAGCCGGAAAAATCTGGGAGAAGTCATTCCGGATTATCCATGCGCTTCGCCCGATGCGGCAGAAGGGTACCGGTTTTCAAAGGCGATGGAAAATCCCGGCTTTATCGGTATTGGCGATATCCAAAACAGTTATCTGCCGATGGGATTCTCTAATTTCAAGATTGAGGGGCGCGGTCTGGGCAGTGCCATGCTGCTGGAATTTCTGCTATATTATATGACAAAACCGGAATACCGGTTGAAAGTGCGGGAAGCCGTGTATCTGGATGCTATGCTGGATCTGTTTTAAGAAAGATAAAAGCAAGTGAAAATGTATCGGACAAAAGCGAAAAACTACCCAATGACCGATAGATAAAAAATAAAATGAAAAAAATAAAAAAAGTCGTTGACAAGTTGCCCGATTTAATAGTATACTAGCAAAGCGGGTTGAGAAATACCCGCAAAGTTATGGGATCTTAGCTCAGCTGGGAGAGCATCTGCCTTACAAGCAGAGGGTCATAGGTTCGAGCCCTATAGGTCCCATATATCCTGGCGAGATAGCTCAGTTGGCTAGAGCATACGGTTCATACCCGTAGTGTCGAGGGTTCGAATCCCCCTCTCGCTACTAAAAAGAATCCGAAAGGATTCTTTTTTGTTGCCCGGATATATAAGAACCGGAGACACTACGGAGTAGTGGAGAGGGCGCACGAGGTCCGGTGGACCTCGGCTATGCGCGGACCGGAGCGGAGCGGAGACCGAATCCCCCTCTCGCTACTAAAAAGAATCCGAAAGGATTCTTTTTTGTTGCCTTTTTCTGCGCTTTTGCTTGTGTTTAAAATTCCGGGATGATAACATAAGATAAGAAGGTTTTATGGAGGACAAAGAATGAAAAAGAAGAGCTTTGTGGGAATGGGGATCCTGATGCTGTTGTGCATCTGCATACTGGGGGGAAAGACAGTGCTTGCAAATCCGCTTGCAGCAGAAGAGCAGGTTACGATTCAGCTGACCGCGCAGGAAGAAAAAGAAGCGGCACAGAATGGCAAAGCGGCTTTACAGGCACTCAGACAGTCCGGGACCAATCTGGACAGTGATGGTTTTACAGGTTCCGAAACACTGGATAAGACCAATATTGTAACAAATGAGTTGGCATCAGCCCCATATCGTGCCACACTATCAGCCAGTGGTAATTTTGTTGTGGCACAGGTGTATTATGAGCTGTATGGCAGCGGTGATAAAATCCTGTTTCAGGCATATAAAAAGTCCGGGAACACACTGGTGGCACAGGAGAGTACGAAAGGAACAGCAACCTATGATGCAAGTCATAAGGTGACCTGCAGCATGGATCTGTCAGGCTGTGATAACGATACGTACCGTATTGTTTATTTCAGACCGAATCCGGCTTCCGGTTCCGGTGCTTATATCAGTTTTGCTTCCTACGTGGTGACAAAAACAGCGTCCGGCTGCAGTTTAAAAGCGCCGGCGGGAGAGCATGAATTTTCTTACTATAAAAATCTGGCAAATACACTTGATCCGACCCGATATGATGAAATACCATTTGAGTATTATACGAATAATCCGGATAGTTTTTACTACGTCGGAAACAGCATGGATGCGATCAGACAGCAGGCGGCAAGCCTGACAAGCGGCTGTACAACGGACGAACAGAAAGTAAAAGCGATCCATGACTGGATCTGTAAGCAGATCGCGTATGATTATGAATATTTATATGGTAAAAATAAAGGCTATAAATATACTGCGGCGCCATATTATGTATTTTCCACAAAGACAGGTGTTTGTGCGGGTTACTCCAGATTAAACCAGGTGATGCTCACATCACTGGGGATTCCCTGTATCAATATTATGGGGTACAGCGATTCACCGCTTTCCGATACATACAGTCCATCTGTCAACCACGAATGGAATATGGCGTATTTCGGCGGGGAATGGCATCTGCTGGATCTGACATGGGACAGTTCCAATAAATATTACGGTTCTTCCGGCGAAGGCGGAGATATATTAAATCAGGATCCCGGATATACATATTATGGGATCGGGCCTTATATATTCGGTGTATCACATCATTCCCTGAATGATGATAAGGAAGAGCAGTACCATGTAGAAAGTATCCGGATTGTCAGTAATAATTCCAAGACTAAATTCAATGTGAATGACACATTTTCATCAGATTTTTCTTTACAGGCAACAATGAGTGACGGCAGCACGGGCTATGTATACGATACAAGTATGATCAGCTGCAGCGGTTATGATATGGGCAAATCCGGCAGACAGACTGTCACAGTATCTTATGGCGGAAAAAGTACAAGCTATCCGATCGTGGTCGGAGCAGCAGAGACTTGTAAGCATACGCTTACAAAATGGGAAATCATAAAACAGGCAAATTGTTACGCAGCAGGTCTTCGCAGGCAGGTCTGCAGCAGCTGCGGCGAAGAGATCAGCAAAGAGCCGATTCCCGCAACAGGCAATCATAGCTACGGGGCATGGAAAGAAACCAAAACGCCGGCATGTATCACAAAAGGGGAAGAAAGACGGTACTGTCAGACAGCTGGCTGCGGTGCATATGAAAGCAGAGAAATAGCAGCAACGGGAATACACAGCTACGGAGCATGGACAGTTGTGAAACAGGCGACATATGATGCTGCAGGAGAAGAAAGAAGATACTGCCGGACAACTGGCTGCAGTGCATACGAAAGCCGCGAGATTGAAAAATTAAAGAAACCGGAATCTGAAGATCAGAAAAAAGATGATCAGAAAGATGATAAGAAAGATGACCAGAAGAAGGATGACCAGAAAGATAATACCGGTGAAGCAGGAAATCTGAATAATGGAGACGATCACAATACCGGCGCAGGTAATTCAGATAAGATAGATGACAGCAACGTGAAAAATCCGGGCATTGTGGAAGATGACGATAACCGGAACGATGACGACAGTGACGACAATGGCGATGATGATGTCTGGGACGATGATGGCAATGAGACGGAAATTACCGGTGTTGTCAAAATAGGAAAGGCATCGTGTGTCATAACTTTTGACACCGAAGAAAGGACAGCGGTTGTGACACAGGTTACGAAGAAATCCCTGACAAGTGTAACAATCCCTGACACGGTAACGTACGGCGGTAGGCCATATAAGGTGACGGAAATTTCTGACAAGGCGTTTTATAACTGTAAGAAATTAAAATCAGTGACCATCGGTAAAAATGTAAAGAAGATCGGAAGCAAAGCATTTTATAATTGCAGGAATTTAAAGAAGATTACCGTAAAGACTAAAAAACTTACAACAAAATCAGTTGGAGCAAAGGCTTTTGGAAATACTTATAAAAAAGTAACAGTTAAGGTACCGGCTTCCAGGTATAAAACCTATAAGAAGCTGCTTGTAAAAAAGGGAATCAACAAAAAAGCCAGGTTCAGAAAGTAAAAATAAGGGCAGGTGCCACAGGCACCTGCCAAATAAAGAGGGGAGTATGAGATAAAACGTGCAATGCACGTGTTGTTGTTTGGCGAAGCTAATCACAAGCTGAAATTCTTCATATCGTCATTAACTTCTTTTGATGGTTCTAATCATAAAGGATAAATGTGAACAGAGTATGGGTAATTTCTAAGGAATTTATAAAATAAAGAAAGAATTCCTAAATAAAATGGAAAGAAATAGAAAAACAGACAGGAGTATAGTCATTTATGATATTAGATGTATCCAATTTAAGCCATGGCTTTGGAGACCGTGCAATTTTTAATAATGTATCTTTCCGCCTGTTAAAGGGCGAACATATCGGACTTGTCGGTGCAAATGGAGAAGGCAAGTCTACTTTTATGAATATCGTGACAGGCAAGCTGCAACCGGATGAGGGCAGCGTGGAATGGGCAAAAAATGTCAGAGTCGGTTATCTGGATCAGCATACCGTGTTGGAAAAAGGAATGACAATGCGGGATGTGCTGAAGTCGGCTTATTCCTTTTTGTTTGAAATGGAAGCAAGGATCACGGAGATCTGTGATCTGCTCACAGAGGCAGATGAGACACAGATGGCAGAGCTTCTGGAAGAAATGGGAACATTGCAGGATCTTTTGGACAGCCATGATTTTTACGTGATCGACAGTAAGATCGAAGAGGTGGCAAGGGCATTTGACCTGCTGCAGCTTGATCTGGACAGGGATGTGACGGATCTTTCCGGTGGACAGCGTACCAAACTTCTTTTGGCGAAACTTCTTCTGGAAAAGCCTGATATTCTGCTTTTGGACGAGCCGACCAACTATCTGGATGCCAATCATATCGTATGGCTGAAACGCTATCTGCAGGAATATGAAAATGCATTTATTCTGATCTCACATGATATCCCGTTCTTAAATGATGTAGTCAATCTGATCTATCACATGGAAAACCAGGAACTGAACCGTTATGTCGGCAACTATGATAAGTTCCTTGAAGTATATGAAATGAAGAAGATGCAGTTGGAGGCAGCTTACAAAAAGCAGCAGAAGGAGATTGCAGATCTGAAGGACTTTGTGGCAAGGAACAAGGCAAATGTCGCAACAAGAAATATGGCTATGTCCCGTCAGAAGAAGCTGGATAAAATGGATGTGATCGAGCTGGCAAGAGAGAAACCCAGGCCGGAATTCCGTTTTAAGGAAGCCAGAACACCGGGCAGAGTCTTATTTGAAACGACAGACCTGGTGATCGGCTATGATGAGGGAAAGCCGCTGTCCAAACCGATCAATCTGCGCATGGAGCGCGGCGAAAAGATCGCGGTTGTCGGAACAAACGGAATCGGTAAGACAACTTTTTTAAAGAGTGTGCTGGGACTGCTCCCTTCTCTGGGTGGAACAGTCACACAGGGAGATTATCTGGAGATCGGCTATTTTGAGCAGGAGGTCACACCGGGCAACCAGTCCTGTATTGAGGAAATCTGGGATACTTTTCCCGGCTTTACACAATATGAAGTCCGTAGTGCACTGGCAAAATGCGGGTTGACGACAAAGCATATTGAAAGTAAAGTGAAAGTATTGAGCGGTGGTGAACAGGCAAAAGTAAGATTATGTAAACTAATAAACCGGGAAACAAATCTGCTTCTTCTGGATGAGCCGACCAACCATCTGGATGTGGATGCAAAGGAAGAATTGAAGCGTGCACTTTCGGAATATAAGGGATCTGTGCTGCTTGTCTGCCATGAGCCGGAGTTTTATGAAGGATTGGCAGATAAAATCTGGAATCTGGAGGAATATTCCAGACTGATTCATTAACTGCCTGAAATTGCATTTCCGTCTGGCAGGAAAACAAGATGGAACGTGTACTCTTATAGAAGTAGGATGATTCAGACATGACAGGAGGTAAAATATGCGGATAGGAATGGGCTATGACGTACATCGTCTGGCGGAAAATAGAAAAATGATCATTGGTGGTGTGGAGATCCCGTATGAGAAGGGGCTTTTGGGACATTCGGATGCGGATGTCCTGCTGCATGCCATTATGGATGCACTGCTCGGTGCAGCAGCACTTGGCGATATCGGTAAGCATTTTCCGGACACAGATCCGGCGTATGAAGGTATTTCCAGCATGAAGCTGCTGGAAAAGGTCGGACAGCTTTTGGAGGACAACCGGTATGTGATTGAAAATATTGATGCAACGATCATAGCGCAGAAGCCGAAAATGCGTCCATACATCGATACCATGCGTGAAAATATCGTGGGTGCACTTGGAATTGAGCTTTCCCAGGTCAATGTAAAAGCCACAACAGAGGAAGGACTCGGCTTTACGGGAGCGATGGAAGGAATCAGCTCACAGGCGATCTGTATGCTGCAGCGTCCGGCAGAACGGTATGAGCAGCAGGCGGCTTACGGTGGCTGCAGTGGCTGCAGCGGCTGCTTCAGACAGTAATTGACGGATTTTATCAGAAACCGGTTATTGATCCCACTAAGAACAGGATCACAAAAGATAAAAGAAAGGGAGTATGAAGGGATGAGAAAAAAAACAGTTCTGGCACTTATGATAATGGCAATGGCGGCTATCGGTCTGACCGGATGCGGAAAAGACGGAAAACATGTGAAACTGGATCCGGAAAATCCGGTTTCTCTTACTGTATGGCATTATTATAACGGTGCACAGCAGGCTAATTTCGATGCGCTTGCGGAAGAGTTTAATGCGACAGTCGGAAAAGAAAAAGGTATTTATGTAGAGGGGTACAGCCAGGGATCCGTGTCAGACCTGGAACAGGCGATCAGCAGTTCACTGGCGGGAGAAGTCGGAGCAGGGAATCTGCCGGACATATTTTCTTCTTATGCGGACACTGCCTACAGCGCACAGCAGGAAGGCAGGCTGGTTGACCTGACAGAATATTTTTCAAAAGATGAAATTGCAGAGTATGTGGATTCTTATATCGAAGAAGGCTATTTTAACGGTGATGGTGCTTTATACCTGCTTCCTGTTGCCAAATCAACCGAGATCACGATCATGAACAAGACGGACTGGGAACCGTTTGCACAGGCAACAGGAGCGACAACGGAGGAACTTTCCACGGTAGAAGGGATCACAAAGGCAGCACAGCGTTATTATGAATGGACTGACAGCCTTACACCGGATATTCCGGACGATGGGAAAGCCTTTTACGGACGTGATGCAATGGCGAATTATATGATCATCGGCATGAAACAGATGGGACAGGAGATTTTTGAGGTCAAAGACGGCAAGGCCGTATTGCATACGGACCGGGATCTGCTCCACAGACTCTGGGAAAATTATTATGTACCGTATGTAAAAGGCTATTTCGGTGCTTACGGAAAATTCCGTTCCGATGATGTCAAAACAGGCGATATTCTGGCGTATACGGGTTCCACATCTTCGGTACTGTATTTTCCGGACCGGGTGGAAACAGACGATGACAGCTATCCAATCGAATTTGTGATGCTGCCGGCTCCTGTGATGGAAGGCGGAGAAGACTACAGAGTACAGCAGGGCGCAGGCATGGCGGTCACCAGATCGGATGAAACACATGAATATGCGGCAAGCCTGTTTTTAAAATGGTTTACCGAAAAGGATCAGAATCTGCGGTTTATCAGCGATTCCGGTTATATGCCTGTGAAAAAAGAAGCCAACAGTATGGAAGTGCTTGATGAAGTGCTTGCGGATAAAAATATAAAGATGAATGATAAGGCATACAGCTGTCTGTCTACCGTTATGATGGAATATGATCATACCCGGTATTATACGACGAAAAATTTTGAAAACGGATATCAGATGAGAAATATCGTTGACAGCAGCCTTTCAGACCGTGCAGAGGCTGATAAGGCGGCAATCGATGAAGCTGTGGCAGCAGGTGCGGACAGAAAGAGCGAAGAGGAAAAATATACGACAGAGGATTCCTTTGACAGCTGGTATGAGTCGTTCTGTACGGCACTTGAGCAGGCGGCGGGGCAGAATACAGCAGCAGAAGAATAACAGGTGGATCACGGCGTGAAGAAAAAGAAGGATTTACTTAACATATTTTTATTTCCGATACTGGTGATCGTACTTCTTCAGGGTATGATTCCTTTTGTGACATTGTCACTTACCGGCATTAAGAATAATATGGAAAACAATACGATCAGTATGGACAGCCATCTGGTAGAAAACAGACAGGTCGTTCTGCAGAATGATATGATCGAAAAATGGCGGTCTGTTTATAAGCAGGGAGATCCGCTGAATCTGAAACTGGATTCGTTCCTTGAGAAGAATCATACGGATATTAACCGGTTTATGGCAGACAGAAAGCTGCAGCAGGGTTACCTTGCAGCTGTTTTTCCGGATATGGTGGATACACTGCAGTATAATCTGACGACAGGTTTATTTCTTGTACTGGCAAATGACAGTAATGTGGATGAAAAAGCACAGTACAGTGGTTTCTTTTTGCGGGATTCCGACCCGGATGCGGCGGCAAAAAGCAACACCGACCTGTTACTGGAAAGAGGCAGTAAGCAGCTTTCCCAGAAGATGGATATTTCACTGGACAGTGCGTGGACAACAGATTTTACCCTGCTTGGAAACGGTAACAGGGAGAGTGATGCTTTCTTTTATCAGCCCTATCTGGCAGCTGAAGAACACCCGGAGGCAGAGCCGGAACAGCTCGGCTACTGGGCAAAACCGTATATTCTGGAAGATCATTACATGGATAATCACCAGATGATATCTTATTCGGTACCGCTTGTATATCATGGAACTGTGTATGGTGTACTGGGTGTGGAAATATCGGTCAAATATCTCAGTAACTATTTTCCCGTCAAAGATCTGGACAGTGCTTTAAATGCAGGGTATGCGATTGCGGTTGCAGAAGGAAACAACACCTATCGGCAGCTTACGGGAAAGGGCAGCTTATATGATGTGGTTTCCCGGAAAGGACAGCTTCTGACCTGTGAGAAAACGGATAATGCGGAGTTATACAAGGTTTCGGATGCATGGCTTGGTAAACAGCGGATCTATGCGATCATAAAGCCGTTAAGTCTTTACAGCAATAATGTGCCTTATGAAGATACAGACTGGGTGCTTTGTGGTTATATTACAGAAAATTCCATTTACGGACCCGCACGGGACGTTTATCAGAAGATGCTTCTTGCAGTGCTTGTTACAGTGATATTGGCGACTCTGCTTGTATATATTCTGGTGCGTGATGTCACAAAGCCTGTTTTCAGGCTGATGGAAAGTGTGCGTGGCGGTCTGGAAGGTATCCGTCATTTTAAAGCGTCCGGTATAACAGAGATTGACGAACTGCATGATGTGATTGAAAATCTGACGGATACACAAAAGCAGACGGAAGTGGCTCTGTTAGAGGAGAAAGAGCGTTACCGTATTGCGGTGGAAAGCTCGCAGGATGTTTTTTTCACATTCTGGCGAGAGGAAAATAAACTGGAGATCGTAAATAGCCGCGGAAAAGACGGTATCTGGGACTGCAGGGAATATCCTGCCCTGATCGACAGCGCAAACATCTATCCTGCGGACAGAGGAAAGGTGCTGGAACTGATGCAGTCTGCCCAAAAAGAGGTTAATGTGGAATTCCGGCTGAAAGATCTGGAAACAGAGATGTATATCTGGTACAGCATGGCTGCCAGCGTCGTGCAGGATGAAAAAGGAGATTCCATCAAGATCGTTGGCTGTCTGCATAATATCCAGCAGAGAAAGCTGCTGCAGCAGGCACAGGAAAATGAACAGTTTTTTGATCCAGTCACGGCGTTTTGCAGATTATCCTATGGACTGGATCAGATCGCAAAAAATGCAGAGGAAGAGCCTGCGGGCGTTCTGCTTTTGCTGGATATCGAGCATTTTACACATATTAATGAACAATATGGACTGGTATTCGGAGATATTGTGCTGGAGCAGCTGGCAAGACTTCTGATCAGGAAGTGTATGGAACAGGATATGGAACATCCGGTCTATGTCCGCGCAGGCGGCGATCAGCTCCTGTTATGGCTGCCCGGGGTAAATATGGCGAAAGTAAGAGCGTATTTACGTACGGTGCAAAAAGAGTTTGCCGGATTTACGAATGAAGATCATCTGGAGCTGCGGTTTCAATGTGGTATGCTGCAGACAGACCATATCCTGCCGCTGGAAGATACGGTCGATCAGGTAAAGATCGCACTGCGTGCAGCCAAAGACGGTAAGGCAATGATCGTAGATTACCGGGAACTGAACGGGGAAGAAAAGAAGTTTGCGCCGTTTCCGTTTACAGAGGTGGATTCCTTTGACCGCCTGAAGCGCCTGAGTCTTTCGTCTCTGGCGCTGAACCTGTTTGACCGGAACGGTGATGTATCTGTCATACTGGATATGATGCTGATGAAGATGCAGGAACAGTTTGTGATCAAAAATCTGATCATTACAAGTTTTAACAGCGATTATATGGTCAATTCTCTGTTTTATGCAAGAAAAGAAGTGGAAACTGTGCGGGAACAGGATGGTATCATCCACTGCCTGGACCGGGATTACCGCCGTTTTGCAGAGGAGGAAAAGATGCAGTGTATTCTGCCTGTGACGCGGCAGGATCTGGAAAATCCGATCTGGGGGGCTTTCATAACGGAAGAACAGGGTGTTGTATTTCACATGAAAGATAACGGACAATACGCAGGCAGTATTCTGATCATGGGTATTGGCAGAAGAGCAATGGAAGATGAGGTGGCGCATAAACATCTGGAAGAAGTGGCGACGGTTATCCAGAACCGCATCAACCTGCAGAGACATGATCAGTCTGCACAGGCAAAATCAGAATTCCTTGCCAGGATGTCACATGAGATCCGTACTCCCATGAATGGTATCATCGGTATGACAAACATTGCGCTGCGGCAGGATCAGACAGAAGAAGAGCGGATAAACTGCCTGAAAAAAATAGAAAGTTCGTCCAATTATCTGCTGGGGCTTTTGAACGATATTCTGGATATGTCAAAGATCGAAAGCGGCAAGATGCATCTGGTGGAAGAAAAATGCAATCTGGCAAAACGGATCGGAGAACTCCGGGCACTTCTGGATGCAAAAATAGTGGAAAAAAATATTATATTTGAGCAGAAAACAAATCTGCTGCATGAATGGTTCCTCTGCGATGAACTCAGGATCAATCAGATCCTCGTTAATCTGCTGAGCAATGCAATAAAATATTCGGGACAGAACGGACATGTCATACTGACCGTAACGGAAACGGAGCAGACGGACGGCAGTTCCCTGCTTGCCTTTTCCGTACAGGATAACGGGATCGGTATTCCAAAGGAAAAACAGAAGCTGATCTTCCAGCAGTTTGAACAGGCGGATATTTCTGAACAGGCAAGGAAGCAGGGAACCGGCCTCGGACTTGCAATCTGTAACCGGCTGGTGCATATGATGGACTCAGAGATCCGTCTGGAAAGCAGCCCGGGGGAAGGCAGTATATTCAGCTTTACGTTAAAGCTGCAGGCAGTACAGGTGGAAACGGAACCGGAAGCCGGTACGGAGCAGAAGTTCTCATTTAACGGAATGCATGTGCTGGTCGCAGAGGATAATGCACTGAATATGGAGATCATCCGTACAATTCTGGAAGATTATGGTATTACTGTGGAGGCTGCGGAAAACGGAGAGGATGCGCTGCAGTGTATGAAGGATGCAGCGCCGGGCAGCTATGATCTGATCCTGATGGATATCCAGATGCCCGTCATGAACGGGCTGGAAGCAACAAGACAGATCAGGGCACTTGACAGGACTGACTGTAAGGAAATCCCGATCATAGCCATGAGTGCAAATGCATTTGAAGAAGATGTGAAGCGTTCGCTTGAAAGCGGAATGAACGGGCATCTGTCAAAGCCTGTTGATATGAAAAAACTGGAAGAACTGCTCGATAAAATCTGGAAGGAACGGACGGAAAATAAAAATGTATGACAACAGGAAGCAATATCTGTTATAATGGGAAAAGTGACGCAAAAATGCAAAAGAATACAAAGGTAAGGAAAAGTACATGTTAGAAGTAATTGAACGAGTCAACAGTGTAGTCAATAATTTTATCTGGGGTGTTCCCGCCATGATCTGTATCATAGGTGTCGGACTGTTTCTGAGTATCAGGACAAAATTTATCCAGATCCGCAAATTCCCGTATGCCATGAAAGTAACGATCGGACGTATGCTGAAAAAGAAAGAAGCATCGGACGGGGCACTGACACCATTTCAGGCAGTCTGTACTGCTCTGGCAGCGACAGTCGGAACCGGTAATGTCGCAGGCGTGGCAGGTGCGATCGCCATCGGTGGCCCGGGCGCTGTGTTCTGGATGTGGATCTCAGCCCTGCTCGGTATGTGTACCAAGTTTTCGGAAGTGACACTTGCCGTGCATTTCCGTGAGACCAATAAAAGAGGCGATCTGGTCGGCGGTCCGATGTATTATATCAAAAACGGTCTGGGCAAAAAATGGCTCTGGCTGGCATATCTGTTTTCAGCATTTGGCGTCCTGACTGTATTCGGTACCGGAAATGCAACACAGGTCAATACGATCACAACGGCGATCGATTCCGCACTGTACAGCTATGGTATTCTGCCGGAGGGCAGTGCAGGCACACTGAATCTGATCCTCGGTATTGTTCTTGCTGTTCTGATCGGATTGATCCTGATCGGTGGTATCAAGCGGATCGGACAGGTGACGGAAAAGCTTGTGCCGTTTATGGCAGTCATGTATATCATATTAGCCATCGGTGTTGTGATCATTCACTTTAAATCACTTCCGGCGGTATTTAGTATGATCTTTGAAGGGGCATTCCGTCCTGCTGCGGTGACAGGCGGTGCAGTCGGCAGCTTCTTTATGAGTATGAAAAAGGGCGTTTCCCGTGGTATTTTTTCCAATGAGGCAGGACTTGGTACAGGCTCGATCGCACATGCCTGTGCAGATACGAGAAAACCCGTCAAACAGGGATTTTTCGGTATCTTTGAAGTGTTTGTGGATACGATCGTGATCTGTACACTGACAGCTCTTGTGATCTTATGCAGCGGTGTACCGGTCGGTTATGGAAATGCGGCCGGAGCCGAACTGACGATCAGCGGTTTTACCGCCACCTACGGAAACTGGGTATCCATTTTCACTGCAGTCGCCATGTGCTGTTTTGCATTCTCAACGATCATCGGCTGGGGACTGTACGGCACAAGATGTGCGGAATTTTTACTGGGCGAGCGTGCCAATAAGCCGTTTATGGTATTATATGCGCTGGTAGCGATCGTAGGTGCAACGATGAATCTCGGACTGATGTGGAGTATCGCGGAAACCTTTAACGGACTGATGGTCATTCCGAACCTGATCGCAGTATTCCTGTTGTCCGGTGTGGTTGTGAAGATGGTGAAAGAATATTTCCGGAAAGAAGAATAGAATCCGGAATGCACATACAGCCCATCTGTCAGGCAGATGGGCTGTATGTTATTTATGTCCGCGTATAATAATGATATCGTTCTGTTTTAAAATCAGATCTTTCTGCGGCAGAACGGAAAGTCCATCCCTGAGGAGCAGGTAGACGGTAAATTGTTCGGTTTCTTCCAGTTCTTCGATGGTTCTACCCGCGTAACGCTTGTCTACGAACAGTTCTGCGATTTCCCGGATATCTGCACGGCGGTAATCCAGAATACCGCTTTTTCGCTGGTACTGTTCCACAAAGCCGGCGCTGATGATACCGGTCGGGATCGCAACTGCACCGACACCGAGGTAGGCAATGCAGATCGCCATGATCCGTCCTAAGGTTGTGATCGGGTAGATATCACCGTAACCGACAGTCAGAAGTGTTGACATGCTCCACCAGATACCACTGAAAGCATTCCTGAAAACAGTAGGCTGCGCATCGTGTTCGACGCTGTACATGCAGAGACTGCTGGCAAGCATCAGGATAAACACGATAAAAACGGAGGAGATGATCTGATTCCGTTTTTCATACAGAACGGTCGTGATGACATTGAAAGAGTCATATTTGGCATTGAGCCGGAACAGATGGAAGATCCGCGCAACCCGCAGCATACGGAAAATGACGAAGCCGGACAGGAAAAAGACCGGAACGATCGTCAGAAAATCAATGATACCGTCAAAGGAAAATAAAAAGCGCAGAACGGACTGCCATTTATGCGGCATCGGATACAGCAGGTCGCTTGTCCAGATCCGCAGTCCGTATTCAATGCAGAAGATAAAAAGGGTGCTGTATTCCACAATTTTGAAAACACCCGAAAATGCCGCAAACTGATCAAAGGTCTGTAAAAAAGTAACGGCAATATTGCAAAAGATCGTGATCGTGATAAAGATGTCAAACAGACGGCTGATCCTGTTACTTTTGTCACCGATCTGTATGATGTTAAAAATTTTCTGCTTCATGACATGCCCTTTCTGAAAACCGGATATGTCCTATTGTAGCATGAAAACAGAGACTTGACAAAATGCATGTCATTTCATATCCTAATAGAAGAGTGAAAGAACGAAAACAGGCGGAGAACGGAAAGAGTATTTACCACAGATTTGCCAGAGAGTGAGCGTATCGGCTGAAAGCGTTCATCAAATGAGCGGTAAAGAAGTGCATCCGGGAGCCTGCCCGCTGAATCCAGTAGGCGGACACGTATCATCTGCGTTAAAGATGCACAAGAGCTGGAATGAATTTGTCATTTCTTCAGTAGAGTGGAACCGCGGTGAAACGTCTCTATATATTAAATATATAGAGGCGTTTTGCAGTGAGGAAGGTGATACCATGGGTTTTATCAAAAATATAAAGGAAGAGATCAGGATCATCCGGGAAAGAGATCCGGCGATCCACTCTGATATGGAAGTATTTCTGTATCCGAGCTTTAAAGTCATGCTGCATTACCGTATTGCCCATAAGTTATATTTAAAAGGACATTATTTCTGGGCAAGATGGGTGTCACAGAGAGGTGTCAGAAAGACCGGTATTGAGATCCATCCGGGCGCACAGATCGGTAAGGGGTTGTTTATTGACCACGGAAACGGCGTGATCATCGGAGAGACAGCGATCATCGGCGATAATGTGACGCTGTATCAGGGGGTGACGCTGGGCGGAACCGGTAAAGAACAGGGAAAAAGACATCCGACGGTCGGTAATAATGTCATGATCAGTGCAGGGGCGAAGGTGCTTGGTTCTTTTACGATCGGTGACAATTCCAAGATCGGCGCAGGCAGTGTCGTTTTAGAGCCTGTACCGCCGAATTCAACGGTAGTCGGTGTTCCGGGCAGGGTTGTCAAACGGAACAATGTTTCCCTGCCGCAGGAAGAAATGGATCAGGTACATCTGCCGGATCCGGTCAAGGAAGATCTGTCCATGCTCAGACAGAGCAATATTGCACTGACCAATAAACTGATAGAACTGGAAAATGAAGTAAAAGCACTCAGGAAAGGAGTTACACATGAGGATTTATAATACACTTACAAAAACAAAACAGGAATTTGTACCGATCGAGGAAGGAAAGGTCCGCATGTATGTCTGCGGCCCTACCGTATACAATCTGATCCATATCGGAAATGCACGTCCGATGATCGTGTTTGACACGGTCCGCCGTTATATGGAGCATAAAGGCTATGAGGTCAACTATGTATCCAACTTTACAGATGTGGATGATAAGATCATCAAGGCGGCGATCGAGGAAGGCGTGGATGCATCTGTGATCAGCCAGCGTTATATCGCTGAATGTAAAAAGGATATGGCAGCCATGAACGTAAAGCCTGCCACCACTCATCCGCTTGCGACACAGGAAATCGACGGGATGATCGATATGATACAGACATTGATCGACAAGGGATATGCTTATGTGGCAGCAGACGGTACTGTTTATTACAGAACAAGAAGTTTTAAGGATTACGGTAAACTTTCCCATAAGAATATTGATGATTTAAGAGGCGGCAACAGAAGCCTTCTCGTCTCCGGTGAGGATCAGAAGGAAGATCCGCTCGACTTTGTATTATGGAAACCGAAAAAAGAAGGAGAGCCTTACTGGAAATCCCCATGGTGTGACGGCCGTCCGGGCTGGCATATCGAATGCTCTGTCATGAGCAAGAAATACCTCGGGGATGAGATCGATATCCATGCAGGCGGTGAAGATCTGATCTTCCCGCACCATGAAAATGAGATCGCACAGTCAGAGGCATGCAACGGCAAGATCTTTGCAAGATACTGGATGCACAATGCCTTTTTGAATATTGATAATAAGAAGATGAGTAAATCGCTCGGCAATTTCTTTACCGTGCGTGATATCAGCAAGAAATATGATCTGCAGGTGCTTCGTTTCTTCATGCTTTCCGCACACTACAGAAGTCCGCTGAACTTCAGTGCAGAGCTGATGGAAGCTGCCAAGAACGGACTGGAAAGAATCCTGACCTGTGCGCAGAACCTGCAATACAGATTAGAGCATACGGTAAACAGCCATATGACAGAGGAAGAGAGCAGGCTCTATGAGCAGGCGGTTGCTTATGTAAACCGATTTGATGAAGTGATGGATGATGACTTTAATACGGCAGATGCCATTTCCGTTATCTTTGAGCTCGTAAAATTCATCAACTCCAATACAGGGGAAGAAAGCTCCAAGGCATATTTACAGAATCTGTATGAAGAGCTGAAGATGCTGACAGATATCTGCGGTCTGATCATTGAGCCGAAGCAGGAGCTTCTCGATGCAGATATCGAAAAACTGATCCAGGAAAGACAGGATGCCAGAAAGCAGAAGAACTTTGCCCGTGCAGATGAGATCCGTAATGAACTGCTGGAGAAGGGTATCGTGTTAGAGGATACCAGAGAAGGGGTAAAATGGAAGAGAGCTTAAGTCTGCTTTCGCAGATCAAGGATACGTTTGCCTGCAAAGAAATGGACATCCGGACATATTCACCGATCACACTTGCTTTTTTAGGTGACTGCGTGTATGATCTCGTGATCCGGACTGTTCTGGTGGAGCGATGCAATCGTGACGCCAATAGTTTACATAAGATGAAAAGCGCGGTGGTAAAAGCAGATGCACAGGCTGAGATGATCGAGGCACTTCTGCCGGAGCTGACGGAAGAAGAAGCAGGTGTGTACAGAAGAGGCAGAAATGCCAAAACTTCACACACAGCAAAAAATGCCTCTGTTGTTGCCTACCGGAAAGCGACCGGATTTGAAGTGCTGATGGGCTATTTGTACCTGACGGAACAGACGGACAGGCTGCTTTACCTTGTAAAGAAGGGACTTACGCTGATCGGGAAAGAAATCTGACGGCAAGATCAAGTGACCGGGAAAACGGGCAGAAATGAGGAAAAAATGCGATACGAAGAATTTACGATAGAAGGCAGAAATGCAGTCATAGAAGCATTTCGCAGTGGTAAGCCGATCGATAAGGTGTTTATTTTGGACGGCTGTCAGGATGGGCCGATGGTGACCATCCGCAGGGAAGCAAAGAAAAAAGATGTGATGATCAAGTATGTAACAAAGGAACGCCTTGACCAGATGTCCGAGACAGGAAAGCATCAGGGTGTCATTGCCTATGCTGCTGCTTATGAATATGCGGAAGTTTCCGATATCCTGGACAAAGCAAAGGAAAAGGGTGAAGATCCGTTTATTTTTATTCTGGATAATATTGAGGATCCGCATAATCTCGGTGCGATCATCAGAACGGCCAATCTGGCAGGTGCGCATGGTGTGATCATTCCGAAGAACAGAGCAGCAGGTCTGACCGCAACCGTTGCAAAAGCATCAGCAGGTGCGCTGAATTACACACCGGTCGCAAAGGTCACAAACCTTTCCCAGACAATCGAGGAACTGAAAAAAGAAGGGCTCTGGTTTGTATGTGCGGATATGGACGGTGAGATCATGTACAGACAGAATCTGACAGGACCGATCGGACTGGTGATCGGGAATGAAGGGGAAGGAGTGGGACGCCTTGTGAAGTCCAAATGTGATCTGACAGCACGGATCCCCATGCAGGGAGATATTGATTCCCTGAACGCATCTGTGGCTGCAGGTGTACTTGCATACGAAGTTGTCAGACAGAGAATGCAGGCAAAGAAATAAAAGAAGATGAGGTAGCGGATGCAGGACAGATGGAAGGATTGTTCAGATGAAGAACTGATCATACGGCTGCGGGAAGGTGAGCAGGAGGTCATGGATTACCTGATGGATAAATATAAAAATCTTGTCAGGGATAAGGCAAAATCCATGTATATTCTGGGCGGTGATACGGAAGATCTGATCCAGGAAGGAATGATCGGTCTGTTTAAGGCTGTCAGGGATTACGATTTTGGCAGGGATGCCAGCTTTTCAACATTTGCCACACTCTGTATTTCCAGACAGATGTATACGGCTGTACAGGCATCCGGACGGAAAAAGCATATGCCCCTCAATACCTATGTTTCATTGTCGGGAGAGGCAGCGCATACGGATGAACAGAAGGGAAATGTGTCTCTGGAAAGCATGCTGCAGTCAGGGCAGCTGAGCGATCCGGAAAAACTGCTCATAGACCGGGAAAATGTGGAATATATTGAACAGATGATACAGTCCCAGCTCAGCAGTTTTGAAAAGCAGGTGCTGGATCTGTACCTGACCGGTATGGGATATACGGAGATCGCAAAGGTACTCGGAAGAGACGAAAAGTCAACAGATAATGCACTGAGCAGGTTGAAATCAAAGCTGCGGAAGGTGATCGTATAACAGATGACCGAATATGTCGGAAAATCGACCGTATCTGCATGAAAAATGGGGAAAACGGGAAATAGATTTGACTGCATTTGGCATATTGATATATGATAAAGAGGAATAAAAACGGCAGCAAAGCTGTTACATAGTAGAAAAGAATGAGAGGGAGTTTCAGATGGAGAGAAATGATCCAAATACCAAGATGAGAGAGAAGATCTACAAGGAATTAAAGGTTAATTTCCAGAACCTTGAACAGCAGATCAAAGAACTGGAGAATTTAAATGCTGAGTATACGATCAAGTGTGATCTGTACGGACAGTGTCTGGCAGAACATCTGCTGAGCAGTGGCAGTGATGTGATCAAGAAGCATTTAGAGGAAACACATGCGAAGATCCAGGAAAATGAAGAAGCGATCAAACAGCTGAAGCTGGAAAGAGATGCTTATCGTATCGAGATCGAGATCTACGAAAATAACATCAAAGATAAATAAATCCGAAAGAATAAAGGGAGCGTCATGTCAGTACATGACGCTCCTTTTTTCGGAAATTCAGAGCATACAATAAATGCATGCAATAAAAAAGAGCTGCTGACGGGAATTGAACCCGTGACCCCTTCCTTACCAAGGAAGTGCTCTACCTCTGAGCCACAGCAGCTTTTTTATTACCGAACGATATTGTATCAAAGAAAAGATTCTTTGTCAAACAAAAACTGGATTCTCAGCGTAAAATATGGTAAAATTCTGAATAAGTAAAGTATGGATGAGAGGGTTATAAGGAGAAGGATACTACATGAATCAACATCTTTATCTGAGGGATTTTATAAAAGATAATAACCGCAGGATCAATGGGATTCTCGGGAAGCTGATCGCAGCATTCCTGATGCTGATCCCGGCGGCGGTTATTGCATGGCAGGTTGATGTGCTTGTTCTGGAAAAGAGCACGCTTGTCAAGGTATGCCTTTTGATCCTGGTGGCATCGGTCATTCCGGTGATCGTCTGCCGGTATTCTTATAATGAAACGATCAACCGCTGCGTCTGCCTGACGGTCATGGAAGGGCTGGTCTGTCTGGTTGCCTGTAACGATGTGATCAGTCTGAAGCTTCTTTATGTGATCGTACCGCTTGTCAGCCTTCTGTATGCGGATAAAGCGGTCTTCATACACACGGCAAGAAATTGTTTCTTTGCCATGCTTTTTGTATTTTTGTACAAATTTTATCAGACGGACAGCAGGCTACATACACTGCGCTACACATACCAGACAAGCTATGAAGAAATGCTTGCGACCGTGCTGGAGTATCTGATCTTAATGCTTCTGATGTATCTGCTCTGTACGAAAGAGCGCGATATGATCCTGTCCGGTTTTTTACTGGAAAAAAGAGAGGATGGCAGTTATGTGACAGCCGCTGCAGCCCCGGCTGCGGAGACTGAGCAGACGGCGCCGTATAATACAAAAGGCCTGTTTCTGGAAATAAACCAGAAAATGCAGAGCATGATCCGTGGAAAGGATAAAGTCTTTTTATTGCATGTGGATTATGATCTGCCCAGTGTACTCACGGGAGATACTGAAAAGATCCGTCTTGCCATGATCAATATTTTAAGTGATCTGCTGCAGTTTACGGAGCAGGGAACCGTCACAATGACCGTCACATATGAAAAGGGCATTTTGCCGAGAAAGGGACAGAATATCACACTGGTGTGCAGGATCGACTGCAGTGAGGATCTGACAGAAGATCTGCGTTACGGAAACGCACCGGGATTTGCACTTGCCAAAAATATGATCCAGAAGCTGAACGGTATCTTTCTGGATAAAACCGTGGGCGGAGAGGTCCGGCAGACCAGATTTGTGATCTCGCTTCTGCAGATGGTCGAAGATGAGAAAACGATCGGCGAGATCAAGGAGAAACATAGAGAGGAACAGAAAGAGCTGATCACGGATTCCCGCAGAAAGGCACAGAATCTGTATTATGCAAAGCAGGTGAAAGCACTTGTGGTAGATGACAGTCCGGCAAACTGTAAGCTGGTCGCATCCCTGCTGAAATCATACGGTATGCAGGCAAAGACCGTGGAAAGCGGTGAAGAGGCGATCGAAGAGCTTCGCACAAGAAAATATGATTTTGTGATTCTCGATCATATGATGCCGGTTAAGGGGGGTATCCAGACAGCAAAGGAGATCAGACAGCTGGGTGATCCATATTTTGAACTTCTGCCGCTTTTAGTCATGACATCCAATATCACGGAGGAGTCCAAGCAGATCTTTTATGACTGCGGCTTTTCCGAAGTTATCTCAAAACCGATTAAGGAGGAGGAACTGCGACAGGCACTGGCACATTGCATGTTCTTATGATCAAAATGAAAAAGTTTTTTGCGCAGTTTAAAAGTTTAGATGTATGGACAGGGATCGAAGCAGCTCTTGGAGCTGTTTTGACCCTGTTTTCCATTTTCAGTCTGTCTGTAAAAGACTGGTACGGGCAGCTTCCGGTATATAAGGATCTGATCTGTGGGCTGACAACATGGTCCGGTTATAACAAACAGGCGGATCTGTGGCTGATCCAGGGAGCGATCATCGGACTGCCGCTTTTATTTATTCTGTTTGCATGGATCCTGTTAAAAGTAAAACCGGCAAAACAGAATACAGACAGAAAAGAGAAAACAGACAGGGAAAAGGCAGTTTACGGTTTTATGACCGGCTATGCGGCTGTACTTCTTATGGTACTGACGCAGCAGAAGCATATGTGGCAGTATGCAGCGCTTTATGTGGTGCTGCTTTTTGGATATCTGATCTGTCTGCATACAAAAGCGGATTACGCAGGCTGCATAAAGCAGGCAGCGCTTATATATGGGGCATTGACCGTACTTTTTCTGGCAGCAGGCTGGAAGACGAAGATCGCGCAGCTCTGGCAGATAGGAAGCCTTGTTTTATTAGTGGCTGCAGCAGTTTTTTTCCTGCTGCTTTGTGGGATGCCACAGCTTGGCAGGCTGTTTGCAAGAATAAATCCTGAAAAATATCTGCAGATCCTGCTGCCGCTGGGATGTCTTTCTTTTGTACATTTCCGTTATCGCTATGAGGTGACGGGAGGGATCATGGAGCTGTTTTATTCCGGCAGATGGAAATACTTCTGCATCCTGCTGACACTGGTGCTTCTGATCTGGGCGTATTTTAGCAGCAGAAAGGGAAACCGGATCTATCCGACAACCTTTGTGATGCTTGCCATGCTGCGTGTATTTACACAGCCGGAAGGACTGCTCAGCATGGATTATTTCCATAATGGAGAGATCACACTGCCGATGCAGCAGCTTATGTCCTATCACAGGCTGCCTTATCTGGATCTGATCCCGATCCATGGACTTTGCGATTATTATTACGGGCTGATCGATTATCTGTTTTTTGATGGCTCGTATCTTTCTCTGAATGCGGCAAAAATAGCCGGCGATCTTGCCATGGCATTTCTGCTGGCACTGGTGATCTGTTATTTTATGGAGCATAGGGCAGGTATATTGCTTGTCTGGCTGTTTATGCCGTTTCTGGTCAAAACAGCGGGAATGCGGTATCTGTTTTTATTTATCCTGTTCTTTGTTTTATTCAGTAAGAAGCTCCGGAAGCTTGATTATCTGTATGCATGGGTTCTGCTTTCCATTTTTGCGATCGCATGGAATGCGTCGATCGGTGGAACGGCAGCACTGGCGTTTCTGCCGCTTGTTTTGTGCAGAAGCATTCCAAAGCTGGGAGAAAACTGTAAAGAAATCCTGCACAGGCCGGGTGCACTTGTGCGCTGGCTTCTGCTGATCGCATTTGGTATTGCTTTTATTCCGTTGTTTTTACAGATCGTGATCTATTTAAAAGACAATACCGGAACGACTCTGTATGTCAATGGCATGGCAATGTTTGAAAAGGTGTCGGATGCAGCAGAGTATCTTCTGCCGGGACTGACGGGAGAGCAGGGAACGTTTTTTGCAGGCACTTTCGGCTTTTTGCTGCCGCTTCTTCTTTGTCTGTACTTTGCGCTGAAAAGGGAGAAAAGAGCAGCAGGGCAGTTCATGACATTACTGATCTGTTATCTGGTGCTGGCAAATTATGCTTTTGTCCGTTTTGATGAAGGCGGCAGAGCTTTGGTATTGACAATTTTTTTCGGGATCCTGACAGCGGCGGTACTTCTATATGAGCATAAAAAGTGGCTTATGATACTGGCTCTTGGTTCTCTGATGCTCTGGCTGAGCCAGGATGCACCGCTTGTAACAGCGGACAGCCTCTGCCTGATCAAGGAGATTCCAGTATCGGTGGATACGACGATCGGCGGAAAAGAGATCGAGGATCCGGTCGTTTATGTGACGGATGCGGGAATACCTGATATGGGAACGGGATTTATACAGGGGAATACACTGCAGAGCCTGCAAAATATCGGTACGGTATTACAGGCAGAAGTGAAAGAGGGAAAGACGTGGCTGGACGCCACCAATGCAGTTGCCAATGCGGTTTTATTTGACAGGGAGTGCTTTTTCCCGTTTACATCTGTTTATAATATCAGCAACCGTACCATGCAGGAAAAAGCGATCACACAGCTTTCCGGAAATCTGCCGGATCTGATCCTGCTTGCCCCGTATATCCAGTTTGACGAGGCAACTTTCAGTGACAGAAGTATTCTGTTATACGATTATCTGTTGGAGCAGGATTATGTACCGTATAAATATGAGAACGTGATCTATCTGCTACGCACGGAAAGCCATACAGAGGCTGCACAAGTAGATTACGAAGCATATGCACAGCTGCTGCATAAAACAAGCCTGCAGATGCTGCCGGCAGTCTGGGCGGGCGTAGAAGAGAAAGGACAGGAGCTGCAGATCCCTTACCGGATCGAGCGGACAGAGGAAGGATTTGATCTTGTATTTGACAAGGCGATCACAGGAATGGAGATTGATCTTTTACAGATCGACTGTGATGTCTCCATTGACCTGCCGGATATGGACATGGATACGGCAAGCGGCGAGACTGCAGGACAGACCGCAGGACAGGCAGAGCTTTCTTTCGAGACGGAAATCGCCGCGGAGGGCAGTGCACATTTCAACTACACAATGGCGGACAGTGTATTGATACCGCTTTGCACAAGCCCGTATTTCACCTGTGAGAAGGCAATAGAGAGGCTGCATATCGCGCTGCCAAAGGAATTGGAAGATGTGGACGAGGCGCAGCTGCACTGCAGGTTCTATAAGCTGGACAGAGAGTAGAAGACAGATGGTTATACAAATGAAGGGAAGTTATAATAAGCAGATGTAGACGATAAAAAACCATGGACTGATGAATTTAAGTCCATGGTTTTCTTTCTGTTTCTATATTGTGATATCCGGCTGATATGCAGTGGCATGATCTGATGCATTCTATTCATCATCATCAGGGGCTTCACCGCCACCTGCTTCTTCTGCATCTGCCTGTGCATCGATCTGCTGCTGTGCCTGCTGAGCCTGCTGTTGCGCCTGCTGCTGGGCTGCCTGTACTGCTGCCGCCTGCTGCTGCGCGATTGCCTGCTGTGCAGCCTGGATAGAAGCAGCATTGTCAGGATTTGTGAAGTATTCCGGTGTATGCGGACAATATTTTGTTGCACCCGGTGAACCATCATCGGATGGTGCGATCTCAATGACACCTGGTACCTGATAAGGACAGGTCGTTGTAGCGGCAAGGCCGGTTGCTGCGCATACCATTCCGGAGAAGTGTACATCACATGTTTCGGTCGGTACAGTGCCTTCTGCAAAGTATTCGGTATTTAAGTAAGCATCACATACGCCTGCGATCGGCAGTTTACCTGACTTGGAGCAGACGGTTGCAGTCACGATACCGCTGGGCTTTGTAAAAGAAGCAGCCGGTAATCCTTCATGGATCCGTGACATAACAGCCTTCCACATAGTCTTGGATAAGTTCTTTTCGGCACTTGTTTCCATGGATACGTTATTGTCATATCCGGTCCATGTCGTAGCGGTATAGTATGGAGAATAGCCTGCAAACCAGACATCCTTATAATCGGAAGTTGTACCGGTTTTACCGGCGATCGCGACATCACCACCGAAGTTAACAGAACCACCGGTACCTTTTGTGACAACATCGACCATGGCATCTGTCAGCAGGAAAGCAGTGGTATCTTTGATAACCTGATGGGATTCCGGTGTTGTGTTATCTATCATTACATTGCCATCATGATCCAGAATCTTTGTAAATAAAGTTGGTTTGATATAAGTACCGTTGTTAGCGATTGTTGCATAGCCCGCGTTCAGTTCCAGGTTGGTAACTCCATCCGTGATACCGCCCAGTGCAAGAGACTGCGTGATATCGGAGAATACCTGTGTACCGCTGCTTGTTTCAACCTCACGGCGTTCTACCAGGGTAGTAAAGCCGAAGTTCTGCAGATAATCGAAACCAAGCTGTGGTGTGATCTGTGTCAGCGTCTTTACGGCTACGATATTCAGGGACTGCTCGATACCGTAGCGGAGTGTACAAATTCCTTTATAGCCGCTGGAATACCAGTTGCTGACAGGTCTTCCGTTTGCGTAATTATATGGGGCATCGTTCTGGACAGTGGCAAGAGTCATACCGGCACTGTCAAGAGCAGGTGCATAAGTAGACAGGATCTTGAAGGTAGATCCGGGCTGTCTGGTCGTATCCGTTGCCCTGTTCAAAGTACGGCTGGCTGATTTGGTACCGCGCCCGCCGACCATGGCAACAATGTAACCTGTGGACTGGTCTTCCACAGTAATGGAAACCTGTGGCTGCGGTGTGAGAGATACATTTTCGGAATAGACCTCATCACCGGGACTTAAAACGCTCTGCTGATATTCTGCGATGTCTGTATAAGCAGCATCCTGGGAAGAATACAGCAGGTTATAGGAAGAACGCTGGGTTTTGAAATACTGTTTGAACATTTCAGTTGAATAATTGACATATTCACCGCCTGCCGTCAGGACAGTCAGCTGGTAGTCAAGCAGCCATTTTGTATTTTCAGGATAGTTTTCTTCATTATTATAAATTTCATCACAGATCTTCTGGATGGAAGGATCCTGTGTTGTCTGGATCTGCAGACCGCCGGAATAGACCAGATTGTACGCCTGTGTCTCATTATAACCCTTTTCTTCCATCAGAACAGAAGTAACCTGATCGATCAGGGCATCTACAAAGTAGGAGTTGATTGATTCACTTTCTGTTGTTTCATTTACCTGTTTGATACGGGAGTAGACATCATCTGCCATGGCTTCATCGTATTCGCTCTGATCGATAAGCCCCTGATCGAGCATATCATTCAGAACCTTTGTACGTCTCTCTGCATTGTAATCCGGATGTGTGATCGGATTGTATTTGGACGGGTTCTGCGTGATACCGGCGATGACCGCACATTCGGACAGGTTCAGCTCGGATACAGGTTTATTGAAGTAACGCATGGAAGCTGCCTGTACACCCAGTGTATTCTGTCCCAAGTTGATAGAGTTCATATAAAGCTCGAGAATATCCCGTTTGCTCATCCTTTTTTCCAGCTCCAGTGCCAGATACTGTTCCTGGATCTTACGTTTGATACGGACAAGATCGGAATTTTCTGTTACCCAGCCTTCAAAAACATTATTTTTCAGAAGCTGCTGGGTGATCGTGCTGGCGCCCTGTCCGAGATGCCTTGTCTTGATCGCAGTCACACCGGCTCTGATAATACCTTTGATATCGATACCGTTATGCTGGTAGAAACGCGAATCTTCGACTGCAATAAAAGCATTTGCCATATTTTCCGGGATCTGGTCCATTTTGACATAACTCCGGTTGGAGTTGGTACCGACAAGTTTTGCGATCTGCTTGCCGCTGTTGTCGTAAACAACAGTCGCATAGCCGCTCGGTGTGACATCCAGACTGGAAATATCGGGAGCGGATGCCAGAATCCCTTTAAACATACCGATACCCAGACAGACACCGATGATGCATACACTGATCATACAGATGAGCAGTGCTTTCAAAAATGCCAGTAAGAACATTTTGCCGAATTTCGTTGATTTAGAATTAAGCTGCCGCTGTTTTTTGCGGATGCTTTTTTTACCATAATTCATGAATAAAGCCTCCTTATTCCCACTGATTATACCAAAAACAGCCATTAAAAGAAAGGAAAATCTTCCATATATAGGATTGTTCACAAAATGGTACACTTTTATACGGAATCTGTGGTATGCTTTAGTTGTAGAATTATATGTAATATAATGGGATTTGCATATTCCATGCCGGACGCGCTCTCGCTCGATAAAAAACGTAGCGGTACGTAAGGGCGTAAAATACACACCCTAAGTACCGGCGTTTTTCAACGGTCCACCATGAAACATGCAAACCCATTAAATATAGACTATATAGAATACCAGACAAATAAAGGAGCAGGATCCGTATATGAAGATCATACTGCAGCAGGCGCAGGGCGAGATTACAGAAAAGAAATCAAGATTCATCGCGACGTTATGTCCCATACAGTCGCAGGAAGAAGCAGAGCAGTTCATTGCTGCCTGTAAGAAAAAATACTGGGATGCAAGGCATAACTGCAGTGCTTATGTGATCGGGGAAAATAATGAGATCATGCATTCCTCCGATGACGGCGAACCGAGTGGGACGGCGGGCAGACCGATGCTTTCCGTGCTGACAGGGCAGGATGTGCATAATGTGGCGGCTGTTGTAACGAGGTATTTCGGTGGTGTCTTACTGGGAACGGGCGGACTGGTACGTGCTTATCAGGGCGCTGTTTCGGAAGCACTTTTACATGCCGAGATCAGACAGCAGCTTCTGATGCAGGAACTGCTGCTGACGGCGGAATACACGGATGTCGGGAAAATCCAGTATCTGCTCTCCCAGGCAGGGTTTCGCATAGCGGATACGGAATATGGGGCAAAGGTACTGTTCCATGTGCTGGTTCCGGCGGGGGAAGAGGATGCAGCGGTCAAAATGCTGACAGAAAAAACAAACGGAAAAACAGAGATTACAAAAGGAGAACTGAGAAATGAAACCTGTGAATGAAAACGCTACAAAAGAGGCAAAAGAATTACTGACATATTTATATGAAACAGCCGGCAAAAAGATCATTACCGGACAGCATACGCAGACAAATCCAATGGAAGAGATTACTTACATCCATGAAAAAACGGGAGCATATCCGAAGCTGCAGGGCTTTGAACTTTTGGGCTATTCCCCGAACATCAACTATGCGGATGCATCCGAGGCGTGTCTGACGGAAGTAAAAGAAAACCAGGGCACAATGGATACTGCCCTCAGATGGGCAAAGGAGACAGATGGCATTGTTTCCATCTGCTTTCACTGGTTTTCACCGGTTGGCGGAAGAGATAAGAGCTTTTACAGTGAGCACACAGACTTTGATCCGGAGCAGGTGCTTATAGAGGGTACGAAGGAGCGGAAAGCCTTTTATCAGGATCTGGATGTGATCGCGGAGCAGCTTGCCCGTTTCCAACAGGAAAATATCCCTGTCCTGTGGCGTCCGTTCCATGAAGTAGAAGGGACCTGGTTCTGGTGGGGCAGAAAGGGCGGTAAAGTGGCAGCAGAGCTTTACAAGCTGATGTTTGATTATTATGTAAACCAGAAGCATCTGGACAACCTGCTCTGGGTTTGGAGCTGTCCGACAAAGGAAGGCTATCCGGGCGATGCTTATGTAGATGTGGTATCGTGGGATATTTATCTGCCGGAATATGAAGCGACAGATTATCAGAAGCAGTATGAGGAGCTGATCGCCAATACGTCGAAAAACAAAGTGGCAGCTCTGACAGAGGTTGGTTATAACCCGGATGTCAAAAAGCTGGAGCAGAGCCATACACCGTGGGCATACTATATGACGTGGTCGAAGGAATTTTGTATGGATGGCGTTTATAACACGGTTGAAAAACTGAAAGAGATGTATGACAGCGATTACAGCATCAAGAGGACGAGATAAAAACGTGCAGGAGCCGGCGCGATCGTTATGGTTAAGAGGAATACAGCATGACACAGAAGGAAAGAAGAGAATATCTGATCCAATATCTGTTGCAGGAAGAAATACGATACGGAAAACAGAGGATTCATGCAGAAAAGCAGGAACAGGAAACAATGCTCCGTTCCCTTATGAATGTCAGACCGCCAAGACCGGTCAGTGCAGAGTTTTTGAAGATCCAGGACGATTATCTTAAGGAAAGAAACAGAGAACGCGGCATTACGGATGTTGCTGATTTAAAGCCTGTAAGCTCTGATCCAAGGATCTATATCTGGCAGGGAGATATCACGACACTGAGATGTGATGAATCGTAAATGCCTGTATTGATAATTATATCCATACCTATGCGGGCGTGGAGCTTCGCCTGAAGATGAGTGAGATCATGACCGGGCAGGGGCATGAAGAGGAAACAGGACAGGCAAAGATCACTCCTGGGTATAATCTTCCGGCAAAATATATTCTGCATACGGTCGAACCGATCATACAATGGTCTGTGACAGAAAAAGAGGAAGAATTACTTGCCAGCTGTTATCGGGAATGTCTGAAGCTGGCAGCGGAGAGCGGCTGAAATTGCTACGGATACGGTAAAGCAATATCTGGATAAAGACAACAGGATCAAAAAGTAATCTTTAATGTGTTCAAGGATGAAGATCTGAAAATATATAACCACATATAGAATAAAATAAAAACGACTTTCTTTTGCCTGCTTGACAAAAGAGAGTCGTTTTTTTATAATTACATCGTAATCGATTACAGTGTAATTAAAGAAAGTGAGGCGGGCATATGGCTCTTAGAAACCATTCTTTAGATGACAAGATTACGGCTGCAGCACTGGAGGAGTTTTCAGAGAAAGGCTATACGGGTGCATCACTTAGAAAAATTGCAGAGAAAGCAGGCGTCACAGTAGGTGCGATACAGACGCGTTACAAATCCAAGGACGAATTGTTTGCCTGTCTGCTAAAGCCGTTTTTTGATGAAATTGCAGTTTTGTTTCAAAATATCAGGGCAGATTATGATGCGGGTGTTGGTGCAGATTTCCTGACTGGGCTAAAGGCATCGATGCAGCATGAATCAGAGGCAATCCTTCATCTGATATTCGATCATTATGAGGCGGCAATTCTGCTTTTCTGCTGTAGCGCAGGGAGCAGCCTGGAGCATTACTTTGATGGAATCGTTCAGAACAAGATCAAAGAGAGTATTGCGTTTTTTCACAGAGCGGGATTCACAGGCATAGACGAAAAGCTGCTGGGGCTTTTGATTTCTGCACAGTTTGACAGTTATCGCAGAATCGTGATCGAATGTTCTGACCGGAAAATTGCCGAGAAATATATGGAAGCACTTATGACTTACCATTTTGGCGGATGGACTGCATTTTTCGATTCTATAAATCATGCACGGGAGGATCAGTAAGATGAAATATAATGGGTTTTATTTTTGGATGTTCAAGAGTCCTATGAAAAAGGCTCTGACAGAGAAGTATGGCAAAGCTTATGCCACGGAGATCATGAAAAAGAGCAAAAAGATCTATCGTGAGCTGGTGGATCAGGCAGATGACATTGGAGATGACAATCCAATGGCATATAATGAGTTATTTGCACTCACGTTTGTAGCACCCTATGTGGCCAGTGAGAAGAAAATCCCGCCGGAGTTCGTACAGGAAATGATGCGCCGTTCGCTCTATCATATTAAATGGTATTTTGCAAGAACCGACTTAAATACGGACAAGGGCAAAGCGGAGAACAAAAAGAGCATTGTCAAGTATGCCAAATGGTATACGCCGGAAAAGGAAAAGCAGTATCCGACCTCTTTCAAAGTGGATTTTGTCGGACAGCCGTATGAAGGCGCCTGCTATTACCGCATTACCCGTTGCCCGATCTGCACTTATGCCAAAAAGCTGGGCGTCTCCGAACTGATGCCGCTATTCTGTGAACTGGATGAAGTGATGATCACACTCCAGAGCGGTGTCTTACACAGAGAGCAGACGCTGGCTTCAGGCGGTGCATATTGTGATTACTTTATTACGGGGAATAAAGAGTAGAGAAGAGCTGGCACATATATTTTGTGTGCCAACTCTTTCATAATTTCAGCCTGTAAAGTAAACATTATCTTGTTTTTACAGTTTTTGTCTTACTCCAGGAGGAGTAGATTTTTTGCGTTTTCCCGTTTACCTTAACTGTTTTATAGGTACGGATCCTGATATAATATTTTTTCTTTGACTTTAGTTTTTTGATGGCTTTCTGTGTTGTTTTGTTGTTCGAAATAGTAACTTTTTTTGCATATTTAAATCTGGCAGAAGTTGCGTACTGTATCTGATAACCGGATGTCTGTACCGTCTGCTTTTTCCATCTGACCGTTATCTTTTTTGAGCCAGGTGTTAATTTGGCGATGCGGGTGGTCTTGGGGCTGATGGTAAACGTTTTTTGTACCGTTCCGCAGTAATTTCCCTGAAAGGCGATCGTAACGGTATAACTGCCGACTTTTTTCTGCCCTTTGGCATAGGAGACTGTATAGTCTGTACTGCGGAGCTGGTTTTGATCGTTGTCCAGTATGATAACGGCCGGTTCCCTTCTTTTTCCATTATAGGTATAATTGTCAGCTGCCAGACGGATATCCGCTATACGTGGGATGATCTCAGTCTGCAGTGCTTTTTCGCATACAGAGCATTTTGTCAGGAGAAAGCCATCCTGTTGTGTGGTTGCCTGTGTCAGGCTCTGCTGTATGGTGTGTCCGTTTACACAGGGATCTTCTTTGACCCATTTTGCGTAAAGCTGGATATCATATTGGTTTTCATGCAGATCGTTGAGCCAGTCAATGATCCATTGGGAATCCTTTGTATTTTTGATCAGGCTGGCATCATCCGCAGACGGAGAAGTACACCATCCGGCAAACTGATAGCCGCTTCGGACAGGTACACATTGGTTGATATCAAAGAACAGATCATTGCCGGAATCGGTTGTATCGATCTCGCGGACAGCAGGATCAGTTTCCTTCAGCTGTCCGCCGTTCGGCTGGAAGGTAACAGTAAAATCTTCTTCAAAACAAGCCCGCAGCGTCTGGTCGGAGAAAACTGTAAAGCTGGCTGTGCGCAGATTGTGCTCCCAGTCAAAGGTCAGGATCGTATTGTTATCTTTCCTGCTTACATCGGAAAATGTGACAAGTCCACCATTCCATTCCGTAAAATGATGTCCGGTTCGTACCGGATCCGGTAAAATGAGCTGCTGCTGTTCGCGCTGGATATAGAAGCGGTCAGGCAGGCTATTCATTTCTTCTGTCGTAAATTCACTATCAATTCCATCAAACGTATAAGATAATAAATAATACGGTTCATAAAAACGGATCACACAGCCCCAGTTTTGTAAAGAAGAAGCATAGACGAGCAGATCTTCTCCGTATTCGCCCCCGTAAACACTGCCTTCTTCTACGTTAGAGCCGCCCCGTACCTGTTCTAAAACGATGGGAAGCCCTGTATTATTCTGATATCCCGCAGTGACTTCGTTATTTCCTTTCAGTGCAGCCTGCAGGTTATCCTGTACGGTTTCATCGCCCTGAAGAGAGGATAGATCCCCTTTGTCATAGGCAAGTTTTATGAGATTGTAGGAATTGGTCCTGCATGGAACGACCAGTGATGTGTCTGCGGTACTCCTGACAAGTGCATCTGTGTACCAACGTGCTTCACCGCCTGTTTCACCATCCGGTTTATCCAGGGTAAGTGCCGTATGCAGATATCTGGGGCAGGCGGTAAGATGAAGGACACCGGCCTGCATCTTTTCATTGGAAAATTCATATTTGGGTTCTGTATAAAATGATTCACCGGGCATGATCAGATGATCACTGATATCCCAGTTATTTTCTTCATTCAGAACGTGTTCTTCAGAAGAAGATTGTGTTATGTCAACTTCTCCTGCTTCATCCGCCAAAACCGGAACAGATTGTGGAATTGAGATAAGATATAACATAGGTAAGAAAACAAAAATGGCAGACAAAAATTGCGTTATGGAAAGTTTGTTGTGTTTTTTCATAGGAATCCTCCTTCTTTGTCAGTTTTTGTTGTAATATAATTATAGCAGTGAGATCGGTTCCTATAGGAAGGATTTCCAATCAGGCAATGCCATTTTGGAAATCAGAACTTTGTCTGCCGCCGGTATTTGTATAATAACTGCCGCAGATATGTGATAGAACAGGGAGGAAAATAAAATGGATTTTAAGGCTGCGCTTGATGCATATATGGAGCAGATTAGCTGTACATCCAGGGAACTGGCGGAAATCTCCGGGCTGTCTGCAGCTACCATCAGTCGTTACAGATCCGGTGAGCGTATTCCGGAAGCCGGTTCGGAACAGCTATGCAGGCTGGTGAATGGGATCGTCCGGATTGCCCGGAACAAAGGAATCACAGATGTGACAATCAAGTCGGTGGGGGATACCTTACTGCCATTGACAAAAAAAAGTACAGTTGATATGGAAAAATTGCGGGTAAATGTAGATCAGCTGCTTTACGCGTTGTCGATCAGTGTTTCTGATCTTGCCAGATCGCTGAATTATGATGCATCTTATATTTCACGAATCCGGAAGGGACAGAGACAGCCCTCCGATCCCGTGGAATTTGCCACAGGCATTTCCCGATATATCGTCAGGCGGTGTCAGGACACATCACAGAAAAAAGATATCGCGGAACTGATCGGTTGTAAAACGGATGATCTGGAAAAAGCGGAAGAGTATCAGATGCGTCTGGTAGAGTGGCTGACAAGCGGAACCGGAAATGTCAGAAATCAGGTGGCAGGCTTTCTGGAAAAGATAGATGAATTTCAGCAGAATGAATATATCCGTGTGATTCATTTTGATGAGTTGAGAGTACCGACCGCGCCTTTTCAGCTTCCGACTTCAAAGAGTTATCTGGGGATAAAGGAAATGATGGACAGTGAACTGGCATTTCTGAAGGCAACGGTGCTTTCAAGATCCAAAGAGCCTGTCATTATGTACAGTGATATGCCGATGGGTGAGATGGCGAAAGATCCGGAATTTCCGAAAAAATGGATGTTTGGTATGGCGATGCTGCTGAAAAAGGGACTGCACCTGCACCAGATCCATAATATAGACCGTTCTTTTGAGGATATGATGCTCGGACTGGAAAGCTGGATACCGATGTATATGACAGGGCAGATCTCGCCGTATTATTTAAAAGATACACAGGATAATGCATTTCTGCATCTCCTGAAAGTATCCGGGAGTGTTGCACTGACCGGTGAAGCAATCAAGGGCTATCACAGGGAAGGAAAATACTATCTGACGAAGAATAAAAGTGAAGTGGATTATTATAAAAAACGTGCGGACAGACTTCTTGCCAAAGCAACGCCGCTGATGGAAATTTACTGTGAAAAACAGATGCAGGCATATTGGTCTTTTTTACAGGCAGATGCAGAAACACCGGGCAGCAGGCATTTTATATTGTCCGCCTTATCCTGTTATACGGCGACGGAGGAGCTGGTCGGACGGATCCTGGTGCGTAACCGGATCCCGCAGAAAGAACAGGAACAGATCCGGACGTATATTGCCGGGCAGCGGGAGATGATGGATAAAATTCTGCTCCACAGTTCTGTCACGGAAGAGATTCCTGTCCTCGGAAGAGAAGAATTCAAACAATTTCCGATGCGGCTGTCATTGTCCGGCATGTTTTATGAAAAGGATATTTTTTATACATGGGAGGAGTATCAGGAACATCTTGAGCAGATCCAGGCATACAGAAAAATGCATCCGGGTTATACGGTGACAGAAAATACTACATCCGCTTTCCGGAATATCCAGATTTTTATACATGAAAAGAAATGGGTCATGGTATCCAAAAACAAAGCACCAGCGATCCATTTTCTGATACAGCATCCAAAGATGCAGAGCGCATTTGAAAATATGGTCATTCCGATCGTGGAATAGTAGAAGATTTTGAAAAAGAAATGATGTAGCGTCAGAAATGTGATCATCAAAGTTGAAGGGAGAAATAGATTATGCTTATATATACAGAAGAAAAAAA
>ERZ808240.539-NODE-539-length-49265-cov-5.224690_pt1 | contig 49265 bp, 33 predicted proteins | sample MGYA00521084_ERZ808240 | MGnify/ENA primary metagenome ERZ808240 (study PRJEB31516, sample SAMN03275571) | gut metagenome | biome: mammalia-associated habitat; material: feces | host: Papio cynocephalus | place: Kenya | collected 2012-08-06 ...
TATGCGCAACTTTTTCATTGAAAATATTTTATCGAATCAATTCAACCAACAAGTTTATTTATAACTTTGTGTCTGACAAAACCAAACAACAATTCAACGGCTCACCAAACTATACAGACCGATGAAAAGTACAGCAAAAATAGCATCTATTGGAGCTGCGGCAGTCGCACTGATTGTCGTGGCAATCGTGATTTGGAATATCATTCACAGAGGAGAACCGACAGCTCCGGACACGAAGTATCTGAAAGAGTACCACAACCTCACCACGGCAGCAGAAGCCAACAGTCTGAAAGGGGATAATCTGGCTCTGTTTGTGGACTATTCCACCTGCATCGCACAGGGAATGGCCTCACCGTTCTACCAGAAAATGGTGTCGCCGCTGACCGCCGCAACCAGGGAGTACTGGTCAATCAAGGGAGACACGATAGCCAAGGAAAGCGGCGACGTATACTCGCTGCTCAACAACGTAGTGGAAACGAACTATGCCGCGCTTGACAAGGCTATTGAGCAGATGGCAGAGCGAGACAGCGAATCGGTGATGCTCACCGATGGTGAGCTGTTCACGCAGACAATCACCAAAGACTCCCCGAACAACCCGTATATGCACAAGGCATTCAAGACATGGCTTCTCAAGGGGCATGACATACACATCCTTGCAGAACCGTACCAAGAGCTGTACAAGGGGAACACATTCAACAAGAAGCGGTTCTACATCATCTTCACCGATGACCGCATGGCCGGCAACATATATGACCGCATACGCGAGGTGGTAGACCTCAAGCAGTTCCAGCAGGTGGACGAGTTCCACCTGAGCGGCAACTACCTCTGGGCCGTGCCGGTAGACGAAAAGGGCAACTCCGCAAAGCACTCCACTCCGGCCGAAGAGCTGGCAGCTGAAGTCACTGGCTACGGCAACTATAACTATGAGGTACAGGACTGGCCAATCGAATGGAAAGACATCTATAACCTCGTCATAAATGCGCCGGACTCGATAACCGGTGAACCGCTGCCCAACGGCAAGAAAGTAATAAGCGGCCTACGCATCAACCGCAACGCCTTCGGCTGCTACCGCATCAAGAACATCGGCGTGCGGGCAACTGTCATCAACACAGACTATACCGACCTGTACAACAGACGAGAGGCCGGTGAGGAGGTCAATGCGTTAAAGCCCAAAAACGAAGTGCCGCTCAACAACTTCATCGTGTTTGACGCAAACGAGTTCAACAAGCACAGCAACGTAGACCTGTACTTTGACGTGGAAAACTTTGCTCCCGATGCCGAGTTGACAGGTGACCCGTTCAACTATATCAAGCTCGAAATCGTGATTACCGAGCTCGAGAACATCCTTGGCAACAGCATCGACATGTTCAACTTCGACTCGATGGTCAACGAAGGTCAGACCAACATCTCGATTTCGGAGAGCCTGAAGAACTGCGTGTTCGACCCGGAACTCACAGACCGTCTGAAAGGGAAAGTACTATACACCATATATATAAAGACCAACAAATACAGCAACTAAAATACATTCAACGACATGAACACCGTAATAAGAACGCTTCAGCAGCTTCACCAAGCACAGGCAGACGCATGGGTATACGGGCTGATATTAGCCGGCATCGCACTCGGCATCGCAGTCCTCATCGCATTCCTCATACCATGGCAAAGCAACCGGCGCTGCTACATCAAACGCCGCATCTGGTTCATCGTCATCGGGCTGGCACTCCCCTGCTGCGGGTGGCTGTACCACACATTCTCTGTTGCCCCTCGGATCCACACCTCCGGCTTCAAAAGCATGTACCAGACGACCAACATGTATGTCCTGCTGACGAGCATCGCGCTGTATGCGGTCATCGGCGTTGTGCTGATGTTCGCATTCCGCAACTCTAAACTTGGCTCAATACTCGGCAAGAAAAAAGACTGACGACTATGGCACAGCAATTTTTCGTACTCGGCATCGGCGGCACGGGCATGCGCTGCATCGAGAGCCTCATCCACCTGTGCGCCATGGGGATGTTTGACGAAACGGAGATACACCTCCTCGCCCTCGACACCGACAAGAACAACGGCAATTTCGCGCGGCTCAAAGAGGTCAAAGAGGCTTACCTGAACGCCAAGGGGCTGAATGGGCAGCAGCGCACCACCCACAAGGACACGTTCTTCTCCGCCAACATAAAGTACTATGAGTTTTCTCCGGACTATGAACAGAAAAGCTCGTTCAAAGACGTGTTCAACTACGGCGACACGCAATTCAACCACCGCGAGGAGACCGACCTTGCCGACCTGGTGCTTGACCAAAATGTTGAGGAGTTCAACCTGCTGCACGGCTACCGGGCACAGACGCACCTCGGCTCGATGATGATGTACCAGTCTATAATCGAGGCTGCACAGGCCTCGGAGAACAACGACCTGAAAGAGTACGTAAGTGCGCTGATCGCAGCTACAGACGCCAAAGCAAAGGTGTTCATTCTCGGTTCGGTATTCGGAGGCACAGGAGCGTCGTCGATACCGGTAATCCCGCGAGCGTTGACACGCGCAGGGGAAATCATGAGCGGCGGCGGTTCCAACGTTCTGAAAAACGTGTATTTCGGGGCAACGCTGCTGACCGCATACTTCAACTTCAAAATACCAGATGCAGGAGAAGTGAGCCATGAGAGAGTGATCGCCACCAGCGACAAGTTCGCCCTCAACTCACAGGCAGCCATGATGTTCTATGCAGACGACACATCGGTCAAGCAGACATACCAGCGATTTTATATGCTCGGCACGAGCGGACTGAATTGGGACCCGCAAGCCGGGACAAAAACCAACAAGACTATCACCGGCGGTGCAGCGCAAAAAAACGACTCGCACTACATCGAACTGATGGCAGCGTGCGCGGCACGCGACTTTTTCAACACTGATGATGCCCAGCTGGCTGCAATCAAAGGCAATGCAGAGGCAAAAGCAGAATACCTTTACCGCGCGGTCAACGAGTCTGGCAAACTGGAATACCAGGACTTCGTCGGCAAGGCAGATCAAACAGAGTTTGCAAAGCGGCTCGGCTGCCTCGTGGCATTCGCGATACTCAACAACGGGGAAGCCGACCTGATGGAATCAGCTCGCTGCGGCAAGGACATGGAAATGCCAGGCTTTGAAAACATCGACCCGAGCCAAGTAAGATACCTGAAGGACTATTTCCGCCTGTTCTTCACCCGTGCAGACGGAGCCGGCAACCTCCACGAGGGCTGGCTGCAGCAGCTGCACCGCTCCGCCGGAGGGGGCAGCAACCTGATGCTCAACGCCAAACTGTTTGAGCCACGGACACTCAAAGCCCTGAACAAACTCGCTTGGAACAAGGATATATATGGAGACGATGCAATAGGCAAAAGCCACAAATTCTCAACCGGCTTGTTCAGTTCTCCGTTCAATGAGTTCAAAAACCAGTTCCTGTCAATTCTGAACAGCGGCAAATCCACCGGGATCACCAACCCCGGGGAGCGGTTCTACAAAATCACATACGACACATTAGTGCAACTTTTCAAATTCAAATGATACGGCTATGTCAAAAGCACTTCTGATAAACAGCGAGGTGGTACTCGCAACTGGCACAGAACAGGGCAGTTGGTCACAGATGACCCAAGCCTCGACATATATACGCGGCATCCAGACCGGAGACATACTCAAGGACGCAGATGCCCGCACCCTCAATGCCCTTATTTCAGGCGTGCCTACGCCGTGGGCCCGCGCCAAGCTGTTCAAATACGCGCTCGATTCGCTCCATAAGCCCGACCCCAGCGAGGCGAAAGGGCTGACCAAAATGTACCAGATGCTCCACGGCGAATGGCGCGGACTTCTGGCAGTGATAGCTCTGTATCCCGACCGCATCAGCTTCTCAAAGCCGGTGGTCATGAACACCAAGGGCGGAGACTATGACATCGCCGCAGCCTTCGGCCGCATGCTCTTTGACGACAGCGACGTATGGTCTGACCAAAAAGCATTGGCAACAAACCCCGATGAGCAGCCGTATCTGCACCTTATATATTACCGCAGCCAGCTCGTCGGCGGCACATCTCCCTTCACCGGCGTTTTCACTGGCGTGGACTATTCAAAGCTCGACAAAGCCTCTGACATACCATGGTACCGCAACGGCAAGTTTGAAGACCCGATGCGCTACCTCTCGCCGGAGCAGATACAGAAAGTCTACCTGTTCGTCAAGAACTTGGCCAGCCATGCCCAGCAGTTTGAGAGAGACATCAACTCCCGGCGAGGCAACAACAAAACGCCAATCGCCCTCGACGGATTCAAAAACATGATCCAAAAATGGCAAAAGGAGCTGGAGGCAAAAGGCAACAACCTGCGCGAGAAAGGACCGGTGGCGCAATACGGGTCGCTGCGACAGCCGTTTGCCGACCTGTTCGACAGCAAAGTCCCCATATACCTGAAGAAAGACTTCACATTCAGCTATACCGACGACGGCAATTCGGAGACGATATGCGACATCCAGGAGCTGCTGAGCGCAGACACATACGTCATGGGCTGGGCAGAGCCTGAAAAACAACATCCGAAACTTGCCGACGCACCCGTCTACTTCCTCAAAGTCAGCGACATCAAGACCGGCGACACCGGCTATTTCAGCGTGCCGCTGTCAGAGACAGGCATCACCATCTTCAAGAACAACCTGAGCAGCATACTCGGCTACACCGACGGCGGCAACACGCGGCTGACGGCGCACATCACAGATGCGGGGATGCTGGCGGTTTCGCTCGTCGTGGAGATAGACGGAGAGAGCGTCACCCTCAACGACCGCGAATACAACATCCACTGGGTGCAGAGCCAAGGGCGTGTGATAGCATGGCCCAACTTCGTCTCTGACAAGTGGAACAGGTATTACCTCTTCTCCGAGTTCTCCGACGGCTCACAGGAGCATTTCGATCCTATATTCCGCTATAACAAGGAGATACTCAAAACCATAGACGGCAATTTCCTGACAGCGAAATACGAGCCGACACCCGAGGAGGGACGAAAGGTCTACATACAGCAGCTGGCAAAATACCCTGCCGGCCAGGGCGACGACCTGCCGAAATATGACATCATACAGGCCGACAAGCCCTTCTGCGGACTTATGGCATCGGTTTCCGTGGCTGGCAAGCCGCGCAATGCGGGCTTCCTGATGATGCGCAAGGACGTGGTCAAAGACCTTACAGACACTCCGGCAAACCAGCCCGCCGACATAGGCTTCGACTTCGGCAGCAACAACACCTGCGTATTCTACAACGCTGGCGACACCGGCGCAAAGCCCGTCGAGTTCGGCAATTACCGAGCAGTCCTCGTGGGGCGCGAGAACAACAACCCCAAGGCGATAGCCGAGAACAACGAGCTGCTGTTCTTCACCAACTACCCCTCGGAGAACGGCCAGATAAAATCGTGGCTGCATGAGCATGACTCACGCTACATCACCTACACCGAGGCAGAGGAGATAGCCGGCGGCGTGCCTGTAAACCGTCCGAATGTGCTGGTGCGTGAAATGAATGAATTCCAAATCACGACACAGGCTGGTGTGCTGCACTACAACATGAAATGGCTCGACGGCGACGACGGCAATAAAAAGAAAGGAGCGTTCCTCAAGTCGGTATGGCTGCAGGCGTGCGCTTTCCTGTACACAAAGCGCATCAGCCCGCAACAGATCATCTGGAGCTTCCCAGGCTCGATGATGGATTCCGACCGCAACAACTTGGGACTCATATACGAGGCTTTATGCAAGATAACCCCATACGGGACGCAGCCGACAACTTCCCGTGACAAGACCACGGAGGCGGAGGCTGTATGCAGCTATGCCATGTCAAAAGACTTCGGACTGACGAGCAGCAACATGTTCCTCGGGCTGGACGTGGGCGGAAGCACTACAGACATCATGCTGATAGCCAAGAACAAGGACAACGTAGCGTCGCTGATGCGCGAAAGCTCCGTAAGGCTCGCAGCGGGCGTGTTCTTCGATGCCGTGACCAAATCGAGACTGTTTCAGGAGGCACTCATCTCCTTCCATGAGGGACACAAGACAGACGTGTATGTCGAGAACATACACGATATGAACGAACACCCCGAGAAAGCGCCCTACTTCCTCAACAGCATTTTCGACCAGCTGAAGACACAGGGCGACTACGACACATTCTACGACTCACTCGCCAACAACGCCAAGGTCGTGTTCACAATACCGGCGTATGTGAGCGGACTGCTGCTACTCTACTCCGGCATGCTCATCGGCAAGGTCATCAAGGACAACAGCCTCGACAACATCGAGACTGTTGAAATCATGCCCTTCGGCAAGGGAGGCCGCATATTCCACTGGCTGCGCCATGCCGCCGGCACACACCCCACAGAGGACTTCTATTCCGACTGCCTGAACGCCGGGCTGAAGCTCATACTCCCCGAGAAAAGCCTCAGGACACGATACCGCGACGAAATCGAGGGCGACTGCAAGACCGAGGTGGCCCGCGGACTGTGCGCTCCCAGGCCGTTGGCAGTAGTCGAGACTGCCGCCGACAGCGACATCTGCGGCGAAACCGGAGTGACTTACTTCCAGAACGGAGAGAGAGTACCCGTTGCCGCCGACGAGGAGTTGACCGGCGACAAGTTTGCCGACAGCATGGGCAACTTCGACTTCAAGGATGTCGGCAACTTCAGGAAGTACATGGAGCTGTTCATCAACTTCGTGAGCCAGCGTACCAACATCTACCGCGATGCCGGCTCCTCGCTGAACGACGACCTCGACGACCTGCCCACACGCATCGCCCAGTTCTGCACCGACGACCCGGAATACCGCAAGGCGACACGCAACCAGCAGAGCGGCAAGGACAAAGGCTTCCACTACCACCAGCCCATCATCATCGCCGAGGGCGCATGCTTCCTGAAAAGCCTCGTCAAGAAGGTGTTCCGTTGACCCGTAGAGCGACATGAAGACCCTATCGCTATATGTAGACAAATGGTTCATAGCCGTTGCCGTCGATGTTGACGGCAACGTGCTGCCTTTGTCGCTGCCCAACGGCGAGGACCGCATCTGGCTGTTCTTCCACGAGGACACCGCCAACAACCGCATCGTCTACGGCAAGGGGAACGAAGCGCACTACCGCGACGGCAAGCCGCACTACATCGGCGACGTGTTCACCCTGATCGAGCAGGGCGACGCAACCTTCACACGCTATGACCAGCGTCCCGAGGATATCCAAAACATATTTCAGGTAGCGGGCATATTCAATGACCTTCATAGTGCAGCACTGGAGGAAGGTCTTGTCGATACATACGTGTCGTTCTCAACAGACGTGCCGCAAGTGGCTCGCCTGAAATTTCTCGAAGAACTGGGAGACGCGAACTTCAACGTCAAGGAAAGCGTGGCTCGCATCTCGCACCTCGCGCTCGAAGAGTGCAAACGTCAGGAAGCTCGGCAAGACATATTCTCCAAGCCTGGGCATTACCTCGTTCTCGTAGCAACCAATGACAACCTGCACTACGTCATCTATGAGAAACCTGCATCGGGCGACCTGTACCTGCGCACGGGCGAAGACATACTCCCAGGGTTCGGCCTCGACATGAGGCGACGTGCTTTGATCGAATCTGTGGTAGAAAACATTAACCGCGCCACACACTTCCTCTCCACGCCGGAGGAATACGCCCGTGAATATGTGCGCATGGAGCGTTTTGCATACGACTGGCTACGCATCATCGCCGACCACAACCCGCACATTCCTGTAACCCTGCCTGACATAACACTCGCCAACGCGCCAAACAATCCGTTTGCAGTGACAATAAACAGGTCACAGCTGGATGACCGCACATCGGGCATTGTCGACAACATAGTGCGTACCATAACCGGGTTTATCAAGGACTGCGGACTGACTGCAAACGACATAAAAGGCATAGTATTCATCGGGAACACATTCACCAACGACAGTTTCCGCGAGGCCATGAAACGCTATTTCGCCATTGACGAGCGCGCAATGCCGCTATACCGCGACCGAGACCTGCCCAGGATAGTCAATACATACAACCACATTGACTGCGGACAGTTCTCATCCGCTACTGATGAATTCATCAATGACGCAAAAACAGAGGAAGCTCGCCAGCGGCAACTGAAAGAAGACGAGGAAAAGCGGCTCAAAGCGGAAGAAGCCGCCCGGCAAAAGCGTGAAGAAACCGAGAGACAACGCGAAGCGGAAAAGAACTACAAGGAGGCTGTCGAAAACATAGAGCGCTATGAGCGTGGGCGCGACTATGTGCAAATGAAGGAATGGGCCGACATTGCCCTCTCCCACCGCCCCGGCGATGAGTATGCCCAAGAAAAGAAAGACCTCGCCATAAGCAAGGCTGCTCAACAAAAAGCCGACGACGACCGATACAAGTCTTGTATGACGCGGGCAAAGAAAGCGGCACAGGAGAAGCGGTGGAGCGATGTTATCTCGCAGTGCGACAGTGCACTCGAGATTGACCCCGAATCTGCCGACGCCAAACGATTGCGCGACGACGCTCTCTTGCAGCTCGACAAAAAGGGGAAAATCAAGGATTACCTCACCCGCGCCGATTTGTTCAAAGCGCAGAAGTCATACACCGAAGCCCTTGCCGAACTCGACAAGGTGCTGAATCTCGACCCTAAAAACGAAGAAGCCGCATCTCGCCGCAAAGAAATATCAGACATCCTCGTCAAGCAACAAGCTGCCATCGACGAACTGACAAACCAACTCACCTCATACGAGCAGTCCCGCGACTACAACGCTGCCATGGAGGTATGCGAAAAACTGGCTGACTTGGACTTGGCAAATCAGCGCAAATGGGCTGTCAGCAAAGAAAGGCTCAAAGGCAAGGCTGTCGAAATAGAGCAACGCAAAGCACAACTCAGCTCCCTGCGCAAGAGCATTGACGAAGCCCTGTTCAAAGATGAGTGGGAACGGCTCAAATTGCTGTGTGAAACATACCTCGAAATAGAGGACGACAGCTCCATAGCAGACTACCGCAACAAGGCATGCTGCAAAATCGAGATGAAAAAACGCGAAATTGAGGCACAACAGCGCGAAGCCGCCAAAATTCAGGCAGAGACCCGGATAAAGAAGCTGATATCCGAAGGGAAACTCAATGAAGCAGAGCGCGAATTGAGTGCTTTTGAAGAGGCATATCCCGACGAAACTGCACTTGTTAAAGACCTGCGGAAATTGCTGTTCGCCGCCGATGATTTCGGCACTCCAAATACACAGCCAAAAGGCGGCTCTCGAAAGCCAATAGGCTTCGATACCGGCGATAACAATTCTTCAAGCACTGACTCTGGAGACGACTTCTTCAGCGAAAGACCGAAGCAGAAGTCACACTCCACTCCCGGACATACGAAAAACCCGGCTCAACAGCCTCGCCCGAAAGAACACGACTTCTTCGATGAGGTCAAGACCGGCAAGACCCAAAGCGACAGCAAGGGGAAATATACCAAAGATGATTTCAATTTCTAACACCTAAAATGAAAACAAAATGGCTGAAGTAAAACTCAAGAAAAAAATCACCCTCCGCCGTAAGCAGAAGGAAGCAGCATTCACATTCTCCGGCAAGCTCAAAGTCAACCTGTACTGGACATCAGACACTGACCTCGACCTCTGCCTGTTCTTCCGCAAAAAAGACGGAGAAGTAGGCGGTGTATTCTCAAATGAGTACCGCCAGAAAAAGAGCGACCTCGGCTCGCTCGATAAGTTTCCGTACATGCTCCATCTCGGCGACAACAAGGAACCAGCCCCCGGAAACGAGGAAAGCGAGCAAATCAACATCGCAAAACTCGATGACATTGACGAGGCCTTCGTATGCATCGTCAATTACGGCGCAGCTATCGAGGGCGAGGACGTGACTTACGCACAAGAAGGCGGCCGCATAGAAATCAAGAGCGACAGCGGCGACTACCTCGAAGTCCTCGCAGACTCTGCCGACGAGGGTCATGTATACTGCGTATGCTCAATAAAAAACAAAGGCGGAGAGTTCGCCCTCAAGAATGAAAGCCGTGTCATGAGCCTCGGCGAGGCTTTTGACCAAATACCAGGGTTTGCCCTCATTTGCGAATAATGGCTGACAAGGAAATCAAACTCAAACGCAAAGTCGCGCTTCGGAAAAAAGTCGCAGAGCCTGAACCGACGCCGCCCACACAACCGACCAGCACTTCTGAACCGACTGGGGATGGTTTGCCCCCGAAGAAGTCGAAGGGATGGATTTGGTGGGTGGCTGCTGCGGTTGTCGTCGTTGCCGGCGGTGTGTGGTATTTTGCCGCACGCGACAACGGCGATGCCTCACAGCAAGAGCAGACGGCAGTCGTTGCTGCCGCTGAGCCTGCCAGTGACTCCTCGGCGGAAGAAGCGGCAATGCAGGAGAGCGGCGAGGTCGCGCCGGGCACAACACCGCAGACAGCTGATGCCGATGCCGGGCAACCCGCTGCCGCTGAACCGGCTGTTCCCGCAACCGCTCCTGAGAATGACAAGCCCGCTGCAAAGGCTGCTCCGACTGGCGACATCGAGGACACTGCAATGAGCGTTATCCGAGGCAATTACGGCAACGGCAACGCACGCAAGCAGAACCTCGGCGACAAGTACCAAACGATACAGAACCGCGTCAACCAGCTCAAACGCGAGGGCGCGTTCTGACCCTACTGCCAGTGTAGGGACACGGCGTGCCGTGTCCGCAACCAAAATCACTGCAAATCAGACAATTGCAGACATTTCTCTTCGGACACGGCACGCCGTGTCCCTACGCTGCCGGCAATCACACGATTGGGTTCAACCGAGCCTGCACTCTGTCAAGAACAAAATGGACATATTCGCAATCATAATCGGACTGGCCGTGTGGCTGGTCATACCGATACTCACCGACAGCGCATTCAAAAAGAAGGCGCACCGCCGCGCTGCCGCCATACTCTGCCGCATCGTCGGCATAGCAATCATCGCCGTGGCCCTGTTCAGATACCTCTCATCGCAGCTATCATGAAACCCTCAACGGCTATCCTGACGACAACAACAGCCGCCCTGCTGCTCATGGGATGCGCGAGCAACAACGGCAACAACGGCGGCGGCGAAACAGCCGCCAAGGCAGAACTGACCGAACAGCAGGACTCGCTGATGCAACACGGCTGGCAGATGCCGGCAACAGTCACAACCGGCGAACTGACCGAACAGTACGGCATACGCAACCGCTACGGCCAACAGGACAACTGGTTTGACATCGCCGTCGGCGAGGGGCTGAACGTCGCCGTCAAGGTGGTGGACGCAGCCACAGACGAGTGCATACGGTACGTCTATGTGGCAGAGAACTCCTCTGAGACAATCAACCAGATACCGCCGGGGCAGTATTACCTCAAGCTCGCCTACGGCCACGACTGGATGGAGCAGGAGCAGCCCGACGGCAGGACAGTGGGCAAGTTCACACGCGACGCCATGTATGAGCGCAGCACCGACACATTCGACTTCGGAGTGAAGCACTCGACGGCCATGGTCAACTACTCGCTGGAAATCAAGGTGAGCAGATCAGCGCACACAAGCAACTTCAGGACACAGGAAATCGACGAGGCGACATTCCTCAAATAACTGCACATCAACGTACTATCCCCTCCGTGCCTGCCGGTCGGCAGATACGGAGGGGATTCCATTCATGTCAAGTCTGCATGCTCTGCCACATCTGTCTCGTGATGCGGGCAACTAACTCTAATAATCAATTATGCACCATTATTTTGAATGATCTATTTGCAAACCGTGCTATGTAAATTCCAGACGCAGCCACGCGGATACGTCCTATGCCTTCGGCATCGAGCGCCACTGCAGCCACAAGTCTTCCGTCAGGAGTGTATACCTGGGCAGGCGAGCAAGGCAATCCCTGCAATGTGATGCAATCCCCGGCAACGGAAACCGCGCACACACGGCTTGCGTCAATGTCAGTGACAGACGAGTTGTCGAGTTTCACCTCTTGCCCTTTGGAAACAAGCGACTTCAGGCCAGACTGGTCTACAGCCTGGACCATGTACACGAAGTCCGTCAGTCCGGCCGGGAGATTGTCAACCTTCCAGCTTGTCACGTTGCCGACCTCAAGGCCTTCGTAGCCAGGCACATTGACCTGCGCGTTGCCGCCTACGGAAATCACTATGTCGTCCATGGCAATCTCGCCCGTGCCGTAGCTGCGGAAAATGAAACGCACCTGACGCACGCCCTGCGGTATGTCCTTGATGTCCACAGTCGTCGCCTCGCGGCTCAGGGAAGTCACTGACATGAGGCTGATCCACTCGCCGTTAACCAGGCCCTCCACCTCCAGGCAGCTCTGGGTGTTGACCTTGACGCCCTTGTACCAGAAGCTGATGCCAAGCACATCGTAATCGTAAGCCTTGGTCGTAATGCACGACCCGTCGACTGTCATCTTGGCAGACGGCACAGCCTTGCCGCAATACTCCTTGTCTTCGTAACGGGAAGTGTTCTCGCTGAACTCCCAGCCCTTCGGCAGCATGAAAGTCACAGAGCCGAACGAGCAGGTGTTGTCGTGTGGAGCGACCTCCGTAGAGGAAGCCACGGTGAGGATATAGCTTGCGGCCCCGTCCATAGGCTTCCAGTTGGCAGTGAACGAAATATCCGTGACATCTGTTGCCGGCATCACCTCCGGAGTGAAGTACGGGAACGTGAGCTCAGGTGTCCTGACATGCATTTCGGGAGAAAGTTCGCTGCGCCGCGAGCCGTTGACAGCCCTGTACACTGCATAATAGTCTGTTTCTGCGACAAGGTTCTCGACGGCGACTGACGTTTCACCACCGACATTGAGGCCTTCGAGGCCTTCGAGATATATGTGGCTTCCCCCCTCATCCTTGGTGTACACGCTCACTTCGTATGACTTGGCACGGTCAACCGCATTCCATGAAAGCTGGAACGAGACCGGCGTCAAGTCTTCGGCCATGGGAGCCTCGGGGGTGCCGAACACGAAATCACCGCCGTCCACGTCAAATGTTATCACGCCGTCCGTTTCCTCGATGTTGGTAATCGGAGGCATTTTCTCGCCGTACCAGTTCAGGAACGCCGGATTTGAGTCGGCAGTGAAGTCCGTCTTGCCGGTTGTGCCGGGCCACGCAGCTCCTGTGTCACTGTTGCCGGCGCCGTTTGCCTCCACCAGATCGACATACTGGTGCGCCTGGCTGTTGTTGACCTCATTGAGATCCCAAGTGCGCTGGTCGAAGTCGATGTGCCATATCAGCATGCCGTGTCCCGGCAGGTAAGTGTCCCACTTGGTCTGCTGGCGGTTCTCGAACAGGAAAAACTCATTGGTGTTGCGCGTAGGCATCAGGCAGCCCTTGTTGGAGCTCTGAAGCTCGGGGAGCGTGACGGTAGCCGCCTCGCCGAGCACATCCATGTCGAGCCATCCCATGGCGTTGCGCTCGTATGCCGAATATGTCGGCGGAGTGCGGCTGTCGTTGTTGTACGGGCCGTAGTCCATGATTGACCATTTGCCCGGCGTGTATCCGTCCTTCACCATCCCGTTGGTGCAGTAAAGGTCAGGCAACCCCATTACGTGCGAAAACTCGTGGCAGAAAGTGCCGATGCCGTCAGGCAGCCCCGCCTGTGTCTGCCACTCGTTTGAACAGGCGTAACGGCTCACGAGCACACCGTCTGCGAGGAACTCCTTGCGCTGCGCCGTCAGTTCCCAGGCATGCGGCCAGATGCACTCCGACGGCCCGCCGTCATTCTCGCCCTGGCCAGCATAGAACAGGTATACATTGTCGAGTTTGCCGTCCTTGTCATTGTCATACTGGCTGAAGTCCACCTCTGGGTCAAGGAGCTCAATGGCATGCACGACCATATCCTCGGGCCGGCTGTCATGGCTGTATGCAGTGCTTGCCCCATAATAGCTTCTCTTGTAAGGCAAAGTCACCGGGCCGTATACGTCAAACTCGGGTTCAAACTGGCCGTTGGATGCATCCATGTAATAGTCCCTTGCCGACCCCGTGCCACGGTAGTCGCTGAAACCCGGCTGGTTCAGCAGGTTGGTGAAATACGTCTTGGGATCGTCGAGCCGGAACTTCACGTTGGAATACTGCACCAGTATCACGAGGCTCTTCACCTTTCCGCTCTTCGGGAACTCCGTTGAAGACAGCCCTATGCCAGACTGCGGGATTATGCGGCGCGGAGCATTGGCCTTGGCGGCCTCCGCTTTCAAGCTCCGCACGAAGTCCTGCTCCCCGGGCGCGTTGGAAAGCCATTGCTGCAATGCGGAGGAACGCACAGACACATCGCACGCCTTATAGTCAGAAGCCACCGGCATGCCGTTTTCCATGCTGGCAAAACACAATGTGCCATCCTCGCCGGCCATAAGCGGGTATCCGTCTGCCGACAGGTAGTAGTGGAATGACTCGTCGCCATGAAGCGTCACCTTGACGGTTGTCCCATCCGGCTGCGTGAATGTCAGCACGCCCTGCTTTGCCGGTATGGCAAACGCAGTCGCCAATCCGGCCGCGAGGAACAACGCCCCTGCGTATCTCTTGATATCAATCATCTTTGCCATGCTGTCCTCTGTGTCATTTTACCAATACCTTTTCCGCCTTGCCGCCGCATACGCGGACGTAGATGCCTCGGCCGAGGTTGTCCTTGTCCGCCTTGCGTCCGTCTACCGTGTAGTACTCAGGCTCGGCGTCAGTTTCGTCCGAAGCGACACCCTCTATCCCCGCAAGGTCAACATAGTCGCTGTACACTATTTTGTACACGTCGCCCCAGTCACCCTCGGTGGAGTCCTGTATGGGCGTAAACTCGCGGCGCAGGTATTCGGTCGGGTATTCGTTTGCCGGGTCATAGGTCACATCCCCTGCCACCCAGCTTTCTATAGAGGCATGGCCGAAGAACTTGTCGACCTTTGCTTCCGTCAGGTTGTAATACTCGTCATAAGTCTGGGTAACGTTCTGTATCATCTCCGTTGTCTCTTCATAATAGGGACGCAAGTCCTGGAGCATCACGATTTTCTGCTTGTGCCCGCCGTATGGCAGGTAAGTGTACTCGCTTGTCTGCGTGGTCGGGAACATGCCGGCGTATTTGTACTCCAGCGTAGAGGTATAGTCCTCGCCGTCATACGTGACTTGCATCTTCACGTCGGTAATGAGCTTGTCCAGCCCGTTGACAGTGGCAGACTTGATTTTGTTGTTGCCTGTCGTGATTTCGTTCAAGCTGATGATCTGGCCGTCCGTCTCAAACCATTCGCAGTCAGAATACACCTCGTCAGCGCTCCACTCGAAGTCACCGGTCTCGGCGTTCTGGCCCAATGAACGGGCTTGGATGGTCTTGGGCGTGCGTCCGTCGTATGTCGTGTGTATCTTTTCGACTTCGAGATATTCCTCGTCATACCATGTTGAGGCAGTCATATCCACGATGTCGCCGTTCTCGTTACGGGTGATGACCTGCTTGTAGGATTGGTCATCCGTGACCCACTCGCCGCCCAGGTAAGATTCCGACAGCTGCTCTGCAACTGTGTATTTGAGTACAGGGTCGTAAGTTATTCTCTGCCGCTGGTAAGGGCCGAGGTTGTCAGGAGTGTCACCGACTGTGATTTCCACGCTCACAGGACGGCCCAGATCATCGTATGTCGTTTTAATCAGGGCAAAGGGCACGATAGTCGTATTTTCCTTCTCCAGGCTCTCTTGCAATTCGGCAATAGTACGTCCCTCGCTGTCGTATGTGAACGAGTATTTGCCTATGTCACGCCAGGAAATGCCGCTGAACGTCGAGTAAATCGCCGTGCCGGGCTTCCACCTGTGTTCTGCTCCGTTGCTGCGGGCTGCCTGCGACGGCAGCATGCGAGCCTGAACGCCGACCGCTTCCTTTTGCCGCTCGCGCAGAGCCGCCGGCACCTTCGAGGCGTAAGGGTTTGCAGTCAGTGCGTACTCGGCAGCATTCAGGGCCGCCGTGCTTGCGGCCAAGGCCGCTGCCAATGCGATGCTTGTTTTCAGTCTCATGGTATATCGTGTTGTTATCAGGGCATTTGACACCCCAGCGGCGACTCTGCGCCGCCGGGGTTCTCTTGTTGAAAAGTTATTATCAGGACCTGCAGTTATTTCACAATTGCCTTGCTTGCCTTGCCGTCAACAACTATGATGTAAAGGCCCGCTGAGGGGAGAGTGTATCCGGATGCCATTCCGCGGAAAAGCACACGGCCCTGAGTGTCAGCCACACAGAGGTCATGCTCGCCGGGCAGGATGATGTCACGTCCCTGGACGGTCATGTTGCCGTCTGCATTGATGTCGTCAACACCGCTGACCTTTTCGATGATTTCGGGAGTGCCGGACCATGCGCCCTTCCATATATGGTTGACACCGTCAGAGAATTCAAACTCTATGGTGTATTTGCCGTCACCGTGGTTGGTGACTTTCAGGTCGCCGCCAGTAGACGGAGCATACGTGTGGGGAAGTCCTTCCTCGTCGAAGTCTCCCATGTACCAAGTGCCCACCAGGAGAGATTCAGTCTTGCGGCCCTTCAGGTATTCGCCCGGCCAGAGATTAGTGGAGCGGGAAGCGGTGTATGTGCCCGTAAGGATGCCTTTGGCAATGAGGCGGGCTTTGGTCGAAAGCTCAGTCTGCATGCCGTCCTTGCGGTCGCCGGTGGGAAGTATCTTGATGAGCCAAGTCGAAGCCTCGCCGCCGTAGCCGTAATAGTCAGCGTAATATTCAAATGTAGCCTTTGCATCCGTGAGGTCAAGCACCTTGTTCTCGGTGAGGCCGGAATCCGGCATGCCGTCCAATGTCGGGATTTCGCCCTTGTAGTTGAACTTGACAGAGTACTTCTCCGGAGTCATGAACTCAGCGGTTATGGTGCGTTCTTTGCCCTCTCCGGCGATTGTCACCGTACCGGATTCGTAAACGCCCCAGTGGACATCCTGAGACTTGCCGATGTACTCAGCGTATGAGCCGGCAGCGTACTCCATGCCCGCAAAAGCGACAATCTCGCCCGGGCATATTGTGAAGTCCGCCCCATACTCCGGGGTGACGGTATATGTTCCGTTGGCAATGACTCCGTCTGCGCTGAAAGGCACGTACATCTCCGTATGGAACTGTGTGCCGGGAAGGTCGCTCATGTCGAAGCCGCCATATTCAGGGTCGTCCTTGGGCAAGTCGCTCAGGAACAGGTTCACCTTCATGGTCTTGCCCGACTCGTCAAGCCCCTTGTAGTATGCGAACATGTCCTTAATCTTCAGGTCGAGGTTCTTTGTCAGTCTGTTGGTGCCATACATCTGGCTTTGGTCGTCATACTCCACGAAGCGCGACTTGTACGTCACATGGTGCTTCTTGCCGAGCTCGTCCACGAGTACCAGGTCATAGTTCCAGTACGTGTAACCGTCGGCTTCGGTAGTGAAAATCTTGAGGTGCCCGTCAGTCACCTTGCGCTCCCACTCATAGTTGCCGTTTCCGTCACGCTGGTATATCATGGCGGAATTTTCGATGACCATGTCTCCCTCCTTGTTGCTCATAGTGTAATCGCCGGTAGCGGGCATCGGCTCCTTCTGGTCAACGGGGGCATATTGGAATGTCAGGAACGAGTAGACCGTGCTCTCATTCTGGGGCATGCCGTCCGAACCGAGGGCTTTTGTGCCGAGGATTGTCTGGAAGCCTTGTGTGGTGTGGTCCTCTGTGTTCGTGTTCATCAGAGAGCCGTACCATATAGAGGCACACAACACCGGGATGTTGAGATACTCATAGTCGTATGTCTCGGCTTCGCCCTCCGTACCCTCGGCGGATTGTTGAACTGACTGATGCCCACGCGCGAGCATTGCAGGCGTCTCCGCCATGACTGCCGGAGTCCCTACGGCGACTGCACAAGCAATCGCTAATGTTTTGAGAAAATTTCTTTTCATGTTAGTTTCGTTTTCGCCAGCTGCCGCCAGCTGTTTTGTTATTTGTTGGAAGTTGCAATCGACGCCTAAATTACATTCCAATTTGCACACAGCAAAAATTTCCGATATTACAAAACTGGGCAATCCGTATTAATTGACTGATACAAATATGATAACATTGCAGGCAACATTTATATGACATCAGCACATACCTCATTGATTTACAACACAATTACCCTGTGCCATATATCATTTCAAGCATCAACTGCACTTAAGGCACAATAGCCTGATCATGACCAATGTAACACACGTTTTCGGAAGACTGTACCTGAACTCATAGCCGAACACCAGGCCGGCAAACGTCCTCCGAGGCTCCGAACAAGCAAGCCCAAGCGAGACCAACGCCGCAAGCACAAATGCGGGTACACTGGCCAGCCGCAATTCATAATGAAATATCTGGTGTCCGGTAAAAATCTTTCAAGCCCAATAGCCTTTTCTCTTCCTCGGACAGCCGATATATTGAACGTGTCCAGAGCGTCATTGGGTGATGAAAATTCATTAGAAGAGCCCGAATTGGGCAAATACGGCACCCTTGTCAATGAATGCCACACGACAGGAGAACATTTTTAGCGGACGGCCGACACACAACCAATGAAACAGAGGGCTTGTCAATGCATGAACCCCCTCTTGACAGCTGGTTAAACACATTTACCGGACACCAATAACAATGAAACAATGCTTGCCAAGGGCAACAAAAAAATCGGGCATGCCCGAAGGCACGCCCAATGTGGGAAAAGATGCTGACAATTATGTCAGCAAATCAGATATGGATTGTCATTGGTGGTGTCAGCGAACCACAACCTTGACAGCAGCATCGCCATAGCGAACTACATACATGCCAGGAACGAGGTACAGTGTGCCACTTGCGGTTATTTCGGCATCATATACCACAGTGCCGGCCATCGTGCATACGGAAACTGCAATCGGCTCATCAGCCTCAACAGAGATGAAGCCCTTGCCGGCTGAAACGATGGCATTGCCAGCTGCTACTGCTTCCACACCGTTCTGCTTCTTGAGCGTTATCGCGTATTCGAGCCAGTCGCCGAGCTGCATTCCGTTGATTTCCTGCTTGTCCGGCACCAATTCGCCGTATGAGGTCTCAAGCATGTACGGGTCTGCGTTCACCTCAGCCAGTTCCATGGAGAACTCGCCTGTCATTGTCGTTGTCTGCTCAGCCACGACAGCATCGTTCTGCTTCAGCTGAACCTTGGCGCCTTCAAGGCGGTTGTTGCTTTCGTCATAGACTATGCCGGAAATTATCACCTTGTTCATGCGCATGCGGATGCTTAGAGGCTCGGCAATGCTGCCGTCAGCTACAGTCACCGCTACAGACGTGGGCAAATAGCCTTCAGCCGAGACACGCACTGTATACTCGCCGTCAGCCGGCATATTGTCAGGCTGGTCGAAAACCATCTTGAACTCCCCGTATTCGTCAGACACCATGCTGTCTATAACCTCGTCGCCTTTGCACAGCGAGACTTCAGCGCCCACGATGCCCTCGCCGTTGTTGTACTCGCGGACAGTTCCGTCTATTACAAGGGCTTTCTTGAGCTTTATGTCAACAGTCAGTGTGCTGCCCATTGCGGGAGTCTCTATCTCGACTTCCTTGGTGATGTAGTCCTCGGCAGAGGCCCGGAGCGAGTATTTGGCGTTCGGATTGACAGTCGTGAGCTCGAAGTTATAGCCCGACCATGAAGAGGAATACACGTACTGGCAGTCCTTGCCGTCCTCGCGCACCCATATCTCAACGTGGTCGATCACTTCATTTGTCGCCTCGTCGTAGACCTGCCCCTTGATATAGCATTTCTCGGTCTGCAGCATTATCACCTGGTCAATAGCCTTGCCGTCCGTGAAGTTGACGTCTTTGGAGACAGGGTTGTAACCGGATTTGTAAGCAGTGAGGGTGAACGTGCCGTTCAGCTCGCGGCCATCCACGCTTATAGTGAACGAGCCGTTGTCGGCGGATGTGGCAGTACCAAGGACAGCTTCGCCTTCAAGGAGCTTAATCTCCGCGCCGCCTACCTTAACCTGGTAATTGTCATACAGCTGAACCGTTCCAGACACTGACGAGGAGAGCTTGCGGTTCGGGTCTTTCTCAATAATAATATCCTTGCTGAAAGAAGTGGCGGTCAAGTCAAGGGTGATTTCCTCCGACACCGGAAGATAGCCTTCTTTCGACACGGAAATGACGTATGGTTCAGCGAGAGCCTCCTCCACTTCAATCTCATAATAGCCGTTCCAGTCGGTCATGTACGAGCCGACCGCGTTACCGTTATGCGTGATTGACACTGCGGCATCCTCTATGCCCCTGGTGTCCTCCTCGCCATCAACGGTGACTTTTTCCATCACCCAGCCTTTGACAGTGATGGTCGGATTGCCAGTTTGGATTTTTGACAATTCGATGTCAAAAGCAGGGGGCATCCATGAGCTTACGTTTATTGTCTGCGAACCGGGTTCGTAACCGTCCGCTGTCACTTCCACGACAAGCTTGCCGCTTGTCACATCCTGAGTCAGGGTAATTGTGCAAGCACCATCTGCATCCGTGACACCCTCGCCAATCAGAGCGTCATTGTAATGTACTTTCACGCTGGCGTTTTCTATGCAAACCCAGGATTGATCCGCGTCACGTACCTCGCCAGTGACCGTAGTGTGCGCCGCAGCGCTTCCCATGCCAGCGCACAGCAGTGCTACGAGGGACATGAGGAAAGTCAATAGTCTGTTTTTTCTCATTTTGGTAGTTTTTTAGTTGTTTGCCGATTGCAACTTTGCGCCGAAGTTAAGGTTATCCAGCAACGCCACCAAAAAATCACAGATAACAAAGTGATAAAACGCCGCCATCGCATACGGTACACGTTGGCCACATACCTATATTACAAAAAGGCAACACTTACTGCTAACATGCGTATTTTCAATCTATTGCAGATTTTATTCCCATTTCACCAAGCCTGTATGCTCTATGATTTGTATTTGTTCAGGAATTCCTGCAATGATGTTTTTGAACCGGTAAGCCCCAACTTGCTGCGCAGGCGCGTGCGAGCCATTTTAACAGCTTCGTTGCTCTGCCGCGTGATGTCCGAGATTTGCTTGGTCGACATGTTTTTGGCAACAAGCACACAAATGCGGCTCTCGTTGGGGGTCAGGTTCGGGAAATCCTTTATCAGCCGGCGGTACATCTCAGAGTCGAAGTCGGGTATGTATTGCTCGATTTCCCTGGTTGTGCTGTCATTTTGCGTCTCCTTCAGCATACCGGATATTTCACGCAACTCCGGGGCCAGCTTAGAATTGCGGGTGCGCTCAACGGCCTGGTTGAGGCGTTCCATTGCAGAACCGATTATCTTGCAGCACCGGAAACAGCGGATTTGCATGACAGAGTTTTCCTCCTTTATCCTGCGGTCAAGACGCGCCTCGACAAGTCGTGCTGTCTTTTTTCGCATCCAGTAAACGGATGCTACGACAGCAACGCCCAAGAGCAGCGCAATCGCCGAGAGTATGACAAAAAGCCTGCTGTCAGCTCTTTCGGATACGGATTTTTCAATCTCCTCCTCGCTGAACCTGTTGTGCAAAGCGTACAGCTTCTTAAGGGTCTCGTCCCAGCCTATGCTGTCATAGAGGTTTTTGTAAGCATACAAGTACTTGTAAGACATTTCATTGTCTCCGACGCTTTTATACAGTGAAGCGAGGTTCTCATACAGGTTGAGCGTCAAGCCGGGGAACTCCCCCTGCCCATAACAGGCCAGCGCAGACTGGAGGCTTTCTATTGCTTTAGGGATGCTGTCTTTCTGTATGTATATCTGCGCCTTGACAGTTGCCAAATGCCCTTTCTGTGAAATTGATTTGGTAACCGGTTCAGCCTTGCGGCAAAACTTCATAGCCGAGGCATAGTCACCTACAGAGGTGTATGCGCCGGCAAGGTTAGCATACAGTGTGCTCAGGGCTTCTGTGTCATTGCTTTTCTCAGCCTTATCGACAGCCTCATTGAGCAGCTGGATGCTTTTTTTCTTGTCATTTTCCGTGCGGAAGCTCAATGTCGCCTCGTTGTTTATGTTCTGCGGCAAGTCTTTGCCTGCTGTGTCTTCGTAAGCGATGCGTGTGCTCTCCCGCAGATACCTGTGGGCAAGTTCTTCATCTCCAGCCTTATGGAAAATCACTCCCATAATCTTGTTGTAATCAATCAGGCTTTCAGCGTCATCCTTTTCTATGCCGAGGCTTGCTCCGTGAACGCTCATCAGGGCAGAGTCGAGCCGTTCAAGCCGCAGATAGAGTCGGGCATTGCATAACAGCTGTTTAGCCAACGGCTTGCGCATATTGTTGGCTGCGTAGATGCGAGCTGCCGTTTTGCTGAAAGCCAATGCTTTGGAATACACCTCCCGGTCGTTTTCATAATAGTCAGCAAGAAACGACGCCATTTCGGCAATAGCCGGATTAGTGGCTGCCGTGTCAGCCTTTGACAAAAAGATTTCCGCATATTCAGTTGCCTTGCCTGGCCTCTTGCCCTTGTTTTCCTTGTATAGTTCATACACTGTCATATCGGCGCCCTTTACCTTCGCGAGGGCTGCATCAGCCTCAGCAGAAGAGGAGGTACTCGCGGATTCTGGGCTGCATGCGGACAGGGTCGCCAACGTCCCCAAAACCAAGACAAGGGAAATGCGTCTCGCAATCTTTATTATATCATCGAATACTTTATGTCGGAAACTGCGTATAAATCGAGCCATAATCATTGCTGCAATAGTTTGCCTTACGCAAAATTAAGAAAACGCCTCCACATTCGCAACACAAAGAGCCTCAAATCAACATTAAACAGTTCCAAAAGGCCGACAGTACACCAACGCGCTTCCCTTAGGCTTCGGCATACCCTCTTTCATGCACATCACATTCATGCAGCCAAATCACGATAGCAAAACAGGCTTGTACTTGCGGCGCATTGATTTTTTGTCTAACTTCGCAAAAAAAACAGGATACTATGAACAGACTATTCTCAATACTCACCGTAATGCTCTGTGTTACAGTGGGTATAATCGCCCAAGATGAAATGCCGGGCATGGCTGTGCAGCCGATGCTCTTGCAGAGGAGGGCAGCCTCAGTCCAGACAGCAGACAATGCAGCTGCCACGCTGCATTACAAATGCAGGCAACGCATGGAGTCAGACGACACCGAGCCGCTGGAAATCTCCGTCAAAACCACCCACGGCGGCGAACTGGCAGAGCTGCTGGGCGACAACATCAACAAGATTGACGCGCTCCATGTGGAAGGCCCGATAAATGACGCAGATTTCAACACGCTCTGGAGCAGCTCTTTCAACGGCAAGCTGAAGGTCATCGACCTGGGCAAGGCCTCCGTCGAAAACAACATTATCCCCGACCATGCGCTGTTTCATACTGATGAGCAAGTGGATTGGGAGACCCTCCAAATATCCACCATCTGGCTCGAGAAACTGGTGCTACCGGAGGGGATAACCGAAATCGGCGAACTCGCATTCGCATACGCCACCACACTGACCGAAGTGAATTTCCCGTCATCACTGCGGACTATCGGGCCGGCGGCGTTCACCGACTGCATCCGGCTGACCACGGACCAGCTGAAATTCGGGGACAACCTTGAGAAAATAGGCGACCAGACGTTCTACCAATGCCAAGGGCTTACAGGGAGCATCCACTTGCCCGAATCGATGAAAGTCATTGATGACGGCGCATTCTACAGGGACAAAATCACCGACATCAATTTCCCGGCATCGCTTGAATACCTCGGGTGCATGGCATTTGCAGGCTCAAAGCTCAAAACGGCAATTCTCCCCGACAACTGCTATCTCTGCCCCGACGGAGGCCAGTTTTATAACAATTGGGATTTGACAGAAGTACACCTGCCAGACAACCTGGAGTTTGTGCCGCGCCAGGTCGTCGGCGGCTGCCAGTCGCTGACAACTGTCAATGTGCCGCGCAGTGCGGCGGCAATCGGTGAATTTGCATACGACAACACCGGCATTGACCACATCGACCTGCCGCCGGCAGTAGAGACTATCGGACAAGACGCATTTCAAAGCTGCAACAAATTGAAGACCATAGTCCTGCCGCCCTCCCTGAAGAAAATCGGGAACAACGTGTTCAACCTGTGCTACGGACTGGAGAGCATCTACTGCATGGCAGAAGAGCCGCCAGTATGCACCAAGGGAATGTATGACGAGAGCAACCCGTTCACCTCACTCGACGCGGCAATGCCGGTATACATTCCGGTGGGAACACGCGAGAAATACCTTTCCACACCGAGCTGGAACTACTTCTCCAACTACATAGAAACCAACGACTTCCCGTATGCCGGAATCGTCAATGTCACACTTGGCGAAACGCAGCAAGACGGCACAACATACGACTTGTCCGGCAGAAAAGCCTATACGCTAGTCCCCGGCAACGTCTATATCCGCAACGGCAAGAAATTCATCCAGCGGTAACCTACGAACGCGAGTTCGGGATAACAGCAGGTTCGTCAATGCGGCTTAGCAGCCGAGCGGTGAGGGGATTGCCAAACAAACAGGCGGCTTTTTCAAGTCGCCTGTATTATTTTTTGCCCCATTCCTTATCCCGAACTCGCGTTACGAGGCTTGGGTATGCTGCTTCAAGGCGCGATTGTTCGAGGGCTTTTGCGTCAGTCGAGAGTGAGTGTCGCGGTTTTCTTGCTCTTGCCCCAATAGCCGGAATACGTATTGTAGCTGCGTGCGGGGCGGAGTACCATGTACGATGTTTCGTTCTTGTGTCCAAGCATTAGATGCAGCGTTCCATCATCAGCGAAATATCCATTCAAATCGAGATTGAGGCCGTTGTATTCATTGTGATACCGTCCTGTGAGACGACCTCCAGACATAACCACAAATTCTACACTGTATGACCCGCCCCCAAGTATGCCGCTGCCTGACTTGTAGTCGTAGGCGATCCCTTTGCGCCCCAGTGATGACACATAATTTTCAAATGCCTGGTCAGAGCCATGTTTGACGTTCGGGAACGAGCTTGAGGCAAGTTCATCCCCTGCGGCAACTGGGGCTGCCGCTTCTTCGTCGGTGGGAGCTTCCACCTCAATGGCAGCAGACGCGGCCATTGAGTCTGCTACTTCAACGGCAGCGGTCGAGTCTGCTACGGCAGAATCGCACACGGTCACAGAGTCTTCGTATGTCGGGGCGTCGGATTTCATCACCCACCAGTAGAATAGCGAGGCTGCTGCAGCAAGGAAGATAATTATGCCGGCGGCTATGGCGATGACCACGCCGGTGTTGTTCTTCTTTCGCGGTGGCTGCCGGGGCTGTTGCGGCTGAACCTCTGGCTGCCGGGGCATCGAGGGGTGCATTGGCTGTCCTGCGGGCGGCGCGGGCGGTGTGGGCGGCACTGGTGCTGCTGGTGCCAGCGGCGTAGGCGGTGTGGGCGGTGTGGGCATAGTTGGCGGCACGGAAGCCATGGGCTGCTGTGTGTCGATTGTGTTGTCAAGCGGTGTCCCGCATCCGTTGCAGAACCGCGCGTCGTCGGCATTTTGATTGCCGCAGTTCGGGCATTGTTTCATAATCTTGCTGTTTAAGTTATGGTTGTTTGGGGTCTCGGTTGAGGTCGCCGTTTATCCATGCATCTATCATGGTGCGTGCCAGCGAGGGGGGCGTTGCGAGTTCGGGCAGTTCGTCGCGGCTGAAAAAACGGCCGGCACACAGTTCGCCGTCTGCATACGTCACTTCGCCGCTGTCATATTCAGCGGTGAACCCTATCATCAGGTTGAATGGGAACGGCCATGACTGGCTTCCGAAATACCTTATATTCCTGATTTCGAGCGATGTCTCCTCTTTGACTTCGCGAGCCACGCACTGCTCGAGCGACTCGCCGGTCTCCACGAACCCGGCAACAAGGCCGAAGAATGGGCGTTTGAATGTCTTGGCGCGAACCAGCAGCGCCTCGTCACCTCGTGTAACAAGCACGAGTATGGCTGTGGCAAGCGATGGGAAGACCTCTTCCCCGCAAGACATGCATTTCTTGCTTATCTCAGTGGCCCGCTTCATCCGCGCACCGCAGACGCTGCACCAACCGGTCCGGGTGTCCCAGTATGCAAGTTCCGCTCCTTTGGCGGCGATGTCGTATTCGCCGGCCGGGAGGTATGCGTGAGATTTGCGCAAGTCATGCCATTGCTGTCCCTCACGCAGTTCGGGAACCGGCATTACGAGCGCGAACATGGGCGGCGTTTCTGACAGCATGTATTCGGCAGACACGTCACCGCCGGGACAGCGATGCGGCAGCTGCCACTGTCCGCCGCACTGCTCCAGGACAATCTGTCCGTGCGCGGTGACTACATACCTTGTACCGTCAGTCGTCTTCATTGGGCAAACGTGCTATCATCTCCCTTGCCGAAAGGCCTGTCACTGGATGCCGCCAGCCGCCGGCTATCTCGTTCATCGGCTCGAGAAAAAACCGCCGCTGCTCGAGTCGCGGGTGCGGCACTTTCAATTCAGGGGTATCTATGACCATGTCGTCAATAGCCACGATGTCGATGTCGAGGCGGCGGTCGGCGTATGTGCCGTCGGCGTTGCGGTGGCTTTCTGGCGAGAGGTTGTGTTCTATCTCCTGCAATGTGCGGAGTATCTCCGAAGGCGGCATCTCAGACTGCACCATCATGGCGATGTTGAGGAAGCGGTGCGGTGAGTCGTAGCCCCAGCTTTTCGACTCTACGGCGTGCGAGACCTCAAACGGGCCGAAGACGTTGCTTATAGCACGAACCGCACGGCTCAGGTTGAGCCGGCGGTCACCAAGATTGCTTCCCAGATTCAATATAACGTATGCCATGAAGCTGAGTATATGCTATGCAAATGTGTATCAGAGGGATTTCTTGACAGCGACTTCCTCGAAGCCCTCGATGAGGTCACCCTCGCGAATGTCGTTGTATCCCTGCACGGAGAGTCCGCACTCGTAGCCCGAGGTGACTTCCTTGGCATCGTCCTTGAAACGCTTGAGCGAACCGAGTTCGCCGGTATAGATGACGATGCCGTCGCGGATTACGCGCACCTTGTTGGTGCGTTTGATCTTGCCTTCGCGCACCATAGCGCCGGCGATGGTGCCGACCTTAGAGATCTTGTATGTCTGGAGCACTTCGGCAGTACCAGTGATTTCCTCCTTGATTTCAGGCGCGAGCATGCCCTCCATTGCGTCCTTGACCTCCTCGATGGCCTTGTAGATGACGGAGTAGAGGCGTATCTCGACACCTTCCTTCTCGGCCTCCTTGCGGGCTGCTCCGGAGGGGCGCACCTGAAAGCCGATGATAATGGCATCTGAAGCAGCAGCGAGCGTAACATCGCTCTCCGAAATCGCGCCCACGCCCTTGTGCAGCACATTGACCTGCACTTCGGGGGTAGAGAGCTTGATGAGCGAGTCGGACAGAGCCTCTATAGAGCCGTCCACGTCGCCCTTGACAACGAGGTTGAGCTCGTGGAAATCGTCGAGGGCGCGGCGGCGGCCAAGCTCCTCGAGGCCGGGACGCTTCTTGGTGCGCAATCCCATCTCGCGCTGCAGCTGTTCACGCTTGCCGGCTATCTCACGTGCTTCCTGCTCGGTGTCGAGCACATTGAAGGTGTCGCCGGCGGTCGGTGCGCCGTTCAGGCCGAGTATCAGCACCGGCGTTGAGGGTCCTGCCTCCTTGACACGCTGGTTACGCTCGTTGAACATGGCTTTGACCTTGCCGTAATGCGTGCCGGCGAGTATCACGTCACCCACTTTGAGCGTGCCGTTCTGCACCAGCACAGTAGCGACATAACCGCGCCCCTTGTCGAGCGACGACTCGATTACAGAGCCTACGGCGTTGCGGTTGGGATTCGCCTTGAGGTCGAGCAGGTCAGACTCGAGCAGCACCTTCTCCATAAGTTCCTCGACGCCGATGCCCTTCTTGGCGGAAATGTCTTGCGACTGGTACTTGCCGCCCCAGTCCTCCACCAGATAGTTCATGCCGGCGAGTTCCTCCTTGATTTTGTCGGGGTTTGCAGTAGGCTTGTCTATCTTGTTGATAGCGAACACTATGGGAACACCTGCAGCGGAGGCATGGTTGATAGCCTCAACGGTCTGCGGCATCACATTGTCGTCAGCAGCGACGATGATGATAGCGAGGTCTGTCACCTTGGCGCCACGGGCGCGCATGGCGGTAAACGCCTCGTGGCCAGGGGTGTCGAGGAATGTAATGTGCCGGCCAGAGGAGAGCTCCACGTTGTATGCGCCGATGTGCTGGGTGATGCCGCCGGCCTCGCCGGCGATAACATTAGCCTTGCGTATATAGTCGAGCAGCGAAGTCTTGCCGTGGTCCACATGGCCCATGACAGTGACAATCGGGGGACGCGGCACGAGGTCTTCCTCGGCATCCTCCTCTGTCGTAATTGCCTCCGACACCTCGGCGCTCACATATTCGGTAGTGAAGCCGAACTCCTCAGCCACAATGTTGATGGTCTCGGCGTCGAGCCGCTGGTTGATGGAAACCATCACGCCGAGGTTCATGCAGGTTGCGATGACCTTGTTGACGGGGATTTCCATAAGGTTAGCGAGGTCGTTTGCGGTCACGAACTCGGTAATCTTGATGATGCGGCTTTCGGCAGCCTCGCGCTCTGCGTTCTGCAGCTCGCGGTTGTGCATCTCCTCACGCTTTTCCTTGCGCCACTTGACGGCTTTTTTGGTCGTCTTGTTGGTAAGGCGAGCGAGGGTTTCCTTCATCTGCTTCTGCACGTCCTCGGTGCTGACCTCCTGACGGGCAGGACGCTGCTTGTTGTTGCCGCCGCGCTTGTTGTTTCCGCTGCGGTCATTGCGGTCGCCTCGCTGCTGGCCTCCATTTTGCTGGCCGCCGCCACGGCGGCGGTTTTCGTTCTGCTGGCTGGCGGCGGCTGCGCCGGCTTTCTCGATGTCCACTTTCTCCTTGCCGATGCGCTTGCGCTTCTTGCGGTCAGCGGAATTGGCATCTGCCCGTGGGGCATTGCCGTTTGCGCCGCTGCCCTTGCGGCGGTCGCCGGACTTTTTCTTGGGACGTGTGGACTGGTTCAGCTCGTCCAGATTCACCTTGCCGATGACTTTCAGCTGCGGAGCCGGTGAGACGGAAGAGAGGCGGAACACATCTGATGTCTTGGTCTCGCCGGCAGGGGATTCCTGCGGCTTCTCGGCCGGTTCAGCGGCTTTCGCCTCGGCAGGTTTCTTGTCCACCGCCTTTTGGGTGTCGGGGTTAGCCTTCTCTGCCGCCGCAGGTTCTGTCTGCCGTGCCGGTTCTGCTTTTCGCTCGGCAGGTTTCCGCTCTGTCGGGGCAGCAGCGTGCTTGGCATCCTCGTTTGCGGGAGCGGCTACAGGCTTGGCGGGTTCTTGCTTCGGAACGGAGGGCTTGTCATTCACAACAGCAGCCTCGGCAGGCTTGCCCGGCTTGGCGTTCAGGTCGATGTGGCCAACGACCTTCGGGCCGGCGAGTGTCGTTGTAGTCTTGATTTCCGCTGCCTGTCGACGGGTCTCCTGCTTTGCGATCTTGCGTTCATTCTTGCGGGCCTGAGCCAGGTGGTCAGACTTTTCCTTGGAATCCTTGTCCTTGCTGAACTCTTTTTTGAGCAAGGCGACGGCGTTGTCGTCGATGCGGGCGTTGAGGTTGCCCTCCTCGACGATGATGTTGCGCTTGCGCAAAAATTCGACAGCGGTGTTGACACCGACATTTAGGTCTTTGGCTACTTTACTGATCTTTGTGGGCATATATTGTTGTGAATGTTTTTGTCAGAATAAAATGTAAACTAACTGATGAGAGCCGCTCTGCCGGGTCAGTCTTCAAACTCGGCGCGGAGCACCTCCATGACATGCTGGAGAGTCTCCTCCTCAAGGTCTGCCTGTTCGAGCACTTCGGGGCTTGCGTTTAGGACAGCCTTGGCAGTGCCGAGACCGAGGTCTTTGAGGGTCTCAATCACCCAGTCGTCAATCTCGTCGCGGAACTCGTCGAGGTATATGTCCTCCTCGCCCTCCTCGATGTCGCGGTAAACGTCAATTGTGAACCCAGTCAGCATCGAGGCGAGGCGGATGTTGTTGCCCCCCTTGCCTATAGCGAGCGAGACCTCGTCGGGGTGCAGGAACACCTCGGCTTTCTTCTCCTCGACATTGAGGCGCATCGAGGAAATCTTGGCGGGGCTGAGCGCTCGCTGTATGAAGAGCTGCGGATTGGCGGTGTAGCAAATCACGTCGATGTTCTCGTTGCGCAGTTCGCGGACGATGCCGTGGATGCGGCTTCCCTTCACGCCGACGCACGCGCCCACGGGGTCAACGCGGTCGTCATAGCTCTCGACGGCAATCTTGGCACGCTCGCCGGGGATGCGGGCCACCTTCTTGATAGTGATGAGGCCGTCGTTGATTTCCGGCACTTCCTGCTCGAAAAGGCGGCGCAGGAAACGCTCGTCGGTGCGCGACACGATGACCTTGGGGTTGTTGTTGGCGTTCTCGACACATTTCACCACAGCGCGGACAACGTCGCCCTTGTGGAAAAAGTCGCCGGGTATCTGGTCTTCCTTTGGCATTATCAGCTCGTCCTTTTCATCGGTGAGCAGGAGTATCTCGCGCTTCCAGATCTGCTGCACCTCAGCGGAGATGATTTCCCCCTCGAGTTCCTTGAACTTGGAATATATGGCATCCTTCTGCAGTTCGAGTATCTTGGACTGGAGCGTCTGGCGAAGGTTGAGGATGGCGCGGCGGCCAAATTTCTCAAAGTATATCTGCTTGGTGACATCCTCGCCGATCTCACACTCCGGGTCGATTTTACGAGCCTCGGTAAACCCGATCTCCTTGTTCACGTCCGCGACCTTGCCGTCGGGGACGACAGTGAGGTTCTGGTATATTTCGCAGTCGCCCTTGTCGGGGTTCATGATTACGTCGAAATTCTCGTCCGTGCCGAACATATTGGACAATACTTTGCGGAAAGACTCCTCGAGGACACTTATCATCGTGGGCTTGTCGATGTTTTTCTCTGTCTTGAAGTCGCCGAATTTATCGACCATGTTCTCAGACTCTGCTGCTTTCTTTGCTGCCATAGACTTATAGTTGAAGTAGGTATTTCGTGTATTTTATTTCTGTGAAGCTGAACGTGTGCGGCACCTGCACCATTTTGGGCTTCTTTGCGCCCTCTTCGCGCACCTTCTCGGTCACAAGTACCGTAAAGCCGTCGTCACTGACGGTGTCGAGCGTGCCACGGTATTTCTTGCCGTCGCCTGCGAGCACTTCCACGTCGTCACCTACGTGCATCTCGTATTGGCGGCGCACACGGAACGGCTCGGTCAGCCCTGCCGACCCCACCGTCAGGCTGTAGTCTTCCTTGTCGCGGTCAAACTCCGCCTCTATCTGGCGCGACAGCTCGACACAGCGGTCTATGTCAACGCCTTCGGGGGAGTCCACGACCACCTCGATGTCGTTGTCGCCGGAGATTTTCACCTCTACCAGAAAATACCCGGTTTCCCCGAGGCGGCTCTCGACGAATTTGCTTATTGCTTCTTTGTCAATCATTCCAGAATATATAATAATCAAGCGTCCGCCCAGACATCAGGGCGACCGCCGCATCCACCGCTGCCGCACCTTGCGGGTGCGCCTCGCGGCCCTTTTCGGTACAGGGGACACATCTCAATGTGTATCTGCACTCTAAAAACGCGGAGGAGACACACAGTCCCCTCCGGAATACCGCTGCAAAATTAACAATAATTCCCTGCAATCACAAGCCCGACACCGCGCTGCCACCGATTTTCAGGCTATCCATTATTGTTTTGTTGCTATATTTATGTTTAATTAGCCATTCAATATTATTTTACCGCCAGCATTCCGCACGCCGCCTCGATGTCTTCGCCGCGTGAGGCGCGTATCGTTGCCGTGACACCATGTGAATTGAGGTGGCTGCGGAACATCAGCATCCTCTCCTCGCTGCACGGCTTGAGTTCAACGCCCGGAATGGCATGGAAGCGGATGAGGTTTACGCGGCAGTCGAGGTTGCCTATCAGCTTGATGAGCATATCGGCATGGACGATGTCGTCATTTACACCGCGCCACATTATATACTCCAGCGACAGGCGGCGCTGGTGCGAGAAGTCATAGCCGGAGAGCAGCCTCATGACCGCGCCGATCGGGAACGCCCTCTGCGCGGGCATCATCGATGCTCGCTCGGCGGTATCGGCGGTATGCACGCTCACAGCCACATGAACCTGCGTGCGGTCGAGCAGGTCTTTCAGTTCGGGCAACTTGCCTACGGTCGAGACCGTGATGCGCTTCGGACTCCACGCCATGCCCCACGGGGCAGTCATGATTTCCAGCACCTTGAGCAGCTGCGGCAGATTGTCGAGCGGCTCGCCCATCCCCATGAAGACAACGTTGGTCAACTCGTTCATAGCCTTGCGGCCCTCCACAGGCCTCGGGGGTATGCTCAATATCTGGTTGATGATTTGCGCCGCCGTGAGGTTGGCTTTGAAGCCCATTTTGCCGGTCGCGCAGAAATAGCAGTTCATCTTGCAGCCCACCTGCGACGACACACACAGCGTCGCCCTCTCCTTGTCGGGGATATATACCGACTCCACAAACCGTCCTGGGCCGGCGGCAAACAGGTATTTCACCGTCCCGTCAGAGGAGGCGGAGCTGCGCACCGGCTCTTCGCGACCGGTCACATAGTTGGCGGCGAGCCATTCGCGGTTCTTCTTGGAGATGTTGATCATCTCGTCAAATGTCCGCACCTTCTTGTCATAGAGCCATTGGGCAATCTGCTTGCCCACAAAGCGGGGCATTCCGCCGCTCCGCACCACGCCCTCCAAGTCGGCGAGCGTCATGCCTATGAGCGGCAGCTTCTCGGGGTTGTTAGATGTATGTTCGGCTGTCATGGTTGTTTCTTGTGCTTGGTTTTGAAAAGCGAGCCGCCGGAGCGTAAGCTGCCGACGGCCCATTGTGTCAGTTCAATCCGGGACAGGCTTTATTCACCGGCCTCGAACTCGTATGCGTTGTTTTCTATCTTCTTGCCGCCGCGCAGCATCTGGCGCAAGTCGAGGCCGAGCGCGCGCATGTACTGCTGCTTGTAGTTGGCGTCGTTGTACTCAAACTGTTCGGTCTTGTCGCCGTTGACGCGGTATGCGTACACGCCGTCGTCACCCTTGACCACGATGACCTTTGTGCCAGGCTTAGTGCCGGCAATCTTGCCGGTCACACCAGCGTCACGCACGCGGGCGTTGCGGCCGAAGCGGAAGTCTTCCACCTCCTGCGGCTCAACGTTCATAGCCTTGGCAATCTGCTCGATAGTGGTGCCGGCAGCAGTGAACTTCTTGACCATCTCGTCGCCGGCCTTTGAGCGGCGCACCTTGCCGGCTATGTAGTCATGCACGTTTTTATTGCTCAACGGTGTGAAATCGTCATATTCAGCCTCAATGGCAACGGCATAGAGCATCGGGTTCTTGGCATCCTTTGACTCGTAGATGTGGCTGACCTCGCCGGCCTTGCCGTCTATCATGACCCAACGCACCACCTGACGGCTGTCAGGATAGAGACCGCCCATTGAGGGCACTGCGGGGGAGGACTGCGTCAGCTCGTATGACTGTGCGGTGTATCCGGACTTGGAAGCGTTGGCAGTGAACTTTTCGGGGGCGCTGTTTGCAGAGATGAACTTTTCGAGCTTCTCGCGAGCGTCGTTCACCGTCTTGGCGCTCGGCTTCAGCTCGTATGTGATTTCGTCAAACTCGTATATCTCCTTGGGGTTGGACTTCTTGACAAGCTGAACAAGTACAGCGCCCTGCGGTTGTGAAGCGAGCGTGATGTACTTGCCTCCAGCGTTGATGAGCGAGTCGAGCTGGCTGTCCTCGATAGCCTGAGTGCGGCCTGCTGCGGTGAACAGGGGCAACCACTGCTCTTTCTGGGAGGCGACACTGTCGGCGGGGAACTTGGTTGCAAGCGAGTCAACCGCAAGTCCGCCGTTGAGGGCAGCGAGCACTCGGCCGGGCAGCTTGTCGCCAGCCACTTGCACCATGTTGATCTGGATAGAGTCGACCATAGTTGAGCGTTTGCCCATGCGGATAGCGGTGAAGCCCTGGATATTCTCGCTGATTACGCTGACAGAGTCCTTTGGGGCGCGAGCCACATAGTCCTTGGTTGCACCGTAAAGGTCGATGCCGCGCACCTCGCGGTGATTGACATTGACGCCCTCCTTCTTGAGGTCTTTGCTCAGCTGAGCTGCGCTGTCACGCATCTCGCGGACCACCTGCTGCGACAGCTCCTGCGATTTCTTGCGGTCAGCGTCAGAGGGAGTGACGGTAACAGCAATGAAGCTGACGCTCTTGGTCGGTTCATAGACCTTGAAGCGGTTCTTCTCCTTGTCATAGAGAGCCTTCATCTCGGCATCGCTCACGGGATATTTCTTCTCGTCGAGGTTGCCGTAGGGGACGTATGCGAGCGTAAGCTGCTTGGTGGCGACGAAGTCATTGTAAATAGCCTTCTTGTCGAGGTCGTTAGCCTTGACAGAGGACTGGAGTATGCGGCCGTAAATGTTGCGGGCCACCTGCTTTTTGGTGTCCTGCTCCACGGCAATCCAATATTGCTGGAATGGCTTGACGTTGGCATCTGTCAGGCCGTTGCGCTTGGGGTTGAAGATGACCTCAAAGGCCTGCTGCGGCGTCTGGATGTTCAGGCCGCTCTGCTGCATTTTGCCGAGCAGGTCCTGCATCATGCTGCTTACGGGGTTGTCAAGCATATAGAAACGGAGCTGGTCACCCGTGACGAGGATGCCGAGGTCGTTGACAGCGTCGTCAAGCAACTTCTCGTCGATAAGCTGGTCAATAGCCATCTGTGCCAACTGCTGTGAGTCGAAATTGGCTACCTGCTGCGGGTTCTGCTTGCGAGCCTCCTCGAGGCGGTTGTTCAGTTCTTCGCGCTTCGTGCTGTACTCTGTATAATCGATTTTCTCGCTGCCGACCTTAGCGACGGTGGTACCGTTGCCGAACAGGTTGCGGCTGTTGGTCAGCGCATCGCCGACGATGAATGCCAGAAGAGCCACGCCGATTATGACGATAAGCAGCACCGACTTGCTTCTGATTTTCTCTAAAGTTGCCATTATCCTATATAGCTGTGTTGTGTTATACTTTTCTTATACAATCTCACGCACCCCATGCCGGCCAGTTGCGGCACGCAGGCACTTTTGAGCATGCAAAGATAATAATTTTACCACAATCCGCCAACAACAACACTAAATAATGCCAAAACCGCCTCGGAGACGGCATGTCCCCCAAGGCGGTTTCAATACATTTAATTTTCTGATTTTCAGCGCATAGACACGCGATAATCATCACAGCGTCATTTGATGCCGAATTTCGCCTTTATCGCGTCCACATAGTCGTCCTTTTCCCATGTGAAGAGTTCCACGTCTTTTTCCACAGAGGGGATGTCGGCATCGCGGGAGACGAAAACCTTGTGCACCCGCTGCGGCTTGCGCCCCATGTGCCCGTAGGTGGCAGTCTCCAGATATATCGGCTCGCGCAGCTTCAGGCGCTTCTCGATGCCGGCTGGGGTCATGTCGAACAGCTCGGGGATGGCGTCGGCAATCTGCTTGTCTGTCAGACCGTGGCGTGCGGTGCCGTAAGTATTGACGAAGATGCTAACCGGGTCAGCGCAGCCTATGGCGTATGCCACCTGCACCAGAGCCTCCGAAGCCACGCCGGCAGCGACGAGGTTGCGGGCTATGTGGCGTGCCGCGTATGCCGCCGAGCGGTCCACCTTGCTGGGGTCCTTGCCGGAGAACGCGCCGCCGCCGTGAGCGCCTCGGCCGCCGTAGGTGTCAACGATGATTTTGCGTCCGGTCAGGCCGGTGTCGGCGTGCGGGCCGCCGAGGACGAACTTGCCCGTCGGGTTGACCAGCAGCCGCACGCTGCCGTCAAACAGGGCGCGGATATTTTCCGGGAGTTTCGCGATGACGCGCGGCAGAAGCACGTCGCGCACGTCGGCGCAGATCTGCTCCAGCATCTCCGCATCGGCGGTTTCGCGGGCCTCGTCGGTGTCTGCGAGCGGCTCTATGAACTCGTCATGCTGCGTGGAGACGACGATAGTGTCAATGCGCAGCGGCTTGCCGTCGTCGCCGTACTCCACAGTCACCTGGCTCTTGGAGTCGGGGCGCAGGTATGTCACCAGCTTCCCCTTGCGGTAATAGGTCATCTCGCGCCCCTCGCGGCGGATAGCTGCGAGTTCGCGCAGCAGCGCATGCGACAGGTACAGTGTCAGCGGAATGTAGTCCTCGGTCTCGTCAGTGGCATAGCCGAACATCATGCCCTGGTCGCCGGCGCCTTGCTGTGCCGGCTCGTCACGTACCACGCCGCGCTTTATGTCGCGGCTCTGCTCGTGTATTGCGCTGAAGATGCCGCATGAGTCGCCGTCAAAGCGGTACGCGCCGCGATTGTAGCCGATTTGGTTTATCAAGCCGCGTATCACCTTTGAGGTGTCAACGTATGCACGTGTCGTCACCTCGCCGGCGACCACGACCTGGCCGGTGGTGACAAGCGTTTCCACGGCGACACGCGACTGCGGGTCGAATGCCAGGAACTCGTCAAGCAATGCATCGCTAATCTGGTCCGCAACCTTGTCGGGGTGTCCTTCCGACACGGACTCTGATGTGAAAAGATAGCTCATTATTTTTCTCCTTTCTTTGTTGTTTTGTTTTTCGCTCAGTGTTGCCTCCGCAAGCCGTCAGGCGACACCGGCAAGGGGATAAAAAACAGGCATCGGGAAGTCTTGCCCACTTCCAAATGCCAAATGTCCGACAGCCCTGCCGCCAACCGTCCGCACTGGTGCGGCAGCTGACGCTGTGTGGCCTGTTCGCATTTTAGCATTTTTTTGAGTGGTTGCAAGCAGCCAAATTTATCCACTCCCGGTCTGGCGCACGCGCCTCGCGGATTAGTGGCGCAAAGTTACGGCTTTTTCCGCAGCCGTGCAAGCGTTTCGCCCGAAATCACCAAATATCCGCGCCGTATTCGGCCTATCCGCCCTCATTATATATTGCCTGACCGGAATTGTAACCATCTGTATAGCCGTCGTCATACCCCTTTCGGTAACGGCTTGCGCCCTCGTCCGGGGCATTGCGGGTATCGTCATACCCGTAGCCGTGATACTGGCCTTGCTCACCGTCGTTGCGTCCCTGCGCATAGCCGTTGTCATACCCCTCTTGATAGGCATCACTTGCGGCAGCCGGACGGGCTGTCCGCCGCTCCGCTGCAGAAGGTGCAGCAGCCGGCATCTGAGGCCGAGTGGCCTCCTTGGCGGTATCGGCAGCCTCGGTGCGCGGTTTGGAGGACGATGACGGGGCACCGTCGCCGCCGGAAACAAGTCCGCCGATGACCAGCAACGCAAGCGCCGCCACCGCTACAATAAAACATCCTGCTTGTCCCTTGTTTTCCATAACTTAACTTGAAACTCAATTTTCAAAATCCTCGATGGTGTAGTTCATGAAGCGGTTGAAGCGGTGCGCCTGGCGGATGAAGTCCATCAGCATCTCGGGCAAGCGGCCGCAGTCAAGGCTGGCATCTGGCAGCACGTCGCTGCTCGCCATATAGTCTCGCGGACGTATCAAGTCGATGTATTCCCAGTCCTTCGGGAAGCCTTGCGGCACGGTCTTGACGGGGTTCTCCCCCACCTTCGGGAACAAGGATGTGAACTGCGGGTCCTCGACGATGGAGCGGTACTCGTCCACATTGTCGTAAATGGAGCGGCGTATGGCGCGGATTACTGGCGAGGGGAGGCATATCGTGCCGGCGGCGAAGAATGACTTGTCGGGCTCGAGATGCAGGTAATATCCGCAGGTGAGGCTTTTCTTGCCGCCCGGGGGATTGATGAATATGCCGATATGGGTCTTGTACGGGGTTTTGTCAGCAGAGAAGCGCGTGTCGCGGTATATGCGGTACGTGCAGTCACGTGGCGTAAGCAAAGCCGCCTCGGGGTCAACTGTAGCCACAGCGGCTATCAGGCGCATGGCGAGGTCGTCGATGCGCTGCTTCACCTCGTCATAACGCGGCTTGTTGGCGTGAAACCATTCGCGGTTGTTGTTGCGCTCCAACTCTCGCAGGAAACCAAGTATCTCTTTCATATCTGCATATCAAGAAAAATGTCCGGAGGCGTTAAACAATTGACAAACCCGCCTCCGGACACAAACCTACGAAAAGTTAATTATGTTCAGTTTCTGCCGCAGCAGTTCTTGTACTTCTTGCCAGAACCGCAGGGACACGGGTCATTGCGGCCCACTTTCTGCGCAGCCTTCTTGGGCTGGCGCGCGGCGGAAGATTCGCCTCGGTTGGTGTTCATTGCCGCCTGACGCTGTGCGCTCTCGCCGGGATATGTGTCGCTGGTAGCGCTGTAGTTGGCATTCGCGTAAGGGTTGGTCATGACAGCCTGAGAATAGTTCTGCATCATCTCCTGCTGCTTGCGCTTGCGCTCCATCTCCTCGGCGCGTGCGGCTTCGGCAGCCTTTGCCTCCTCGTAGTCAGGCACGGCGAGGCGTCCGCGCATGAGCGTGGCTACAGCCTTGGAGTTCATGTCCCAGAGCATTTTCTTCCAGAGTTCGTATGCCTCGAGCTTGTAGATCACCAGCGGGTCTTTCTGCTCGTAAGAGGCGTTCTGCACAGACTTGCGGAGCTCGTCCATCTCGCGGAGCTGCTCCTGCCAAGCCTTGTCTATCGAGGAGAGGAGGACAGCCTTCTCCCAGGCCTTGGTGAGCGACACGCAATCGGTGTCGTAAGCCTCCTTGATGTCGCCTCGTATGTTGAACACTCGGCGGCCGTCAGTCACGGGCATGCCCACCAGGCCGGAAGCGTTCTTCTCCTCGACAAACTCGCGTATGTACGGCACTGCCGACTGGGCGATCTTGTCCTTCTTGCGGCGGTAGTTTGCCATTGCAGCCTCGGCGAGACGCTCTGCCATCTCAGCAGCGTCGAGCTTGTTGTACTCCTCCTCTCCGAAGGGGCTTTCGAGAGCCAGCGACGTGCGCACGTTCTCGTCAAACTCGGCGAAACCGCCTTCGTATTTCGTATTGACCAGCTCCTGCGACACCTCAAGTATCATGTTGGCGATGTCAGTGCCGATGCGCTCACCCTTGAGAGCATTCTGGCGGCGGCCGTAAACGCCCTTGCGCTGGGCGTTCATCACGTCGTCATATTCCACCAGGCGCTTGCGGATGCCGAAGTTGTTCTCCTCGACGCGTTTCTGCGCGTTCTCGATGGAGCGTGTCACCATCTTCGACTCAATCATCTCGCCCTCCTTGAAGCCGAGGCGGTCGAGCGTCTTGACCACGCGCTCGTTGGCGAACAGGCGCATCACTTGGTCCTCAAACGAGACGAAGAACACAGACGAGCCCGGGTCTCCCTGACGGCCGGCACGTCCGCGCAGCTGGCGGTCTACACGGCGGCTCTCGTGGCGTTCCGTGCCGATGATAGCGAGACCGCCGGCATCCTTGACCTCCTGCGGCAGCTTGATGTCCGTACCGCGGCCCGCCATGTTGGTGGCAATGGTAACTGTGCCCCTCTGGCCGGCGTTGGCGACGATTTCCGCCTCTTTCTGGTGCAGCTTGGCATTCAGCACCTGATGCGGGATGTGGCGCAGGTTGAGCATCTTGCTCAACAGCTCGGATATTTCGACAGAGGTAGTACCGACAAGCACCGGACGGCCCAGTTCCACCATTTTTTCAACCTCCTGAATGACAGCGGCATACTTTTCCTTCTTGGTGCGGTATACGCGGTCGTTCTGGTCGTTGCGGATCACGGGGCGGTTGGTCGGTATCTCGATTACCTCGAGCTTGTATATGTCGTAGAACTCGCCGGCTTCGGTCATTGCGGTACCGGTCATGCCCGCGAGCTTGCGGTACATGCGGAAATAGTTCTGCAGCGTGATGGTGGCGTACGTCTGTGTGGCAGCCTCCACCTTGACGCCCTCCTTGGCCTCGATAGCCTGGTGCAGGCCGTCGCTGTAACGGCGGCCCTCCATGATACGGCCTGTCTGCTCATCGACGATTTTGATTTTGCCCTCGTCGATGACATACTCAACGTCCTTGTCAAAGAGCGTGTAGGCTTTGAGCAGCTGGTTGACAGTGTGCACGCGCTCTGCCTTGACGGAATACGCCTGCAGCAGGTCGTCCTTCTTCTCCTGCTTCTGCTCGGCAGTGAGATCCTCGTTCTCCACTGCGGAGAGGAGCGAGGCGATGTCGGGAAGCACGAAGAACTCTGGGTCGGTGGTGCTGCCGGTCAGCACGTCGATGCCCTTGTCTGTCAGCTCGATGCTGTGGTTCTTCTCGTCGATGACGAAATATAGCGGCTCGACGGCCTTGGGCATCTCGCGGTTGTTGTCAGCCATATACTTGGCCTCGACCTTGAGGAGTATCTGTTTTATGCCCTCCTCGCTGAGGTAGCGGATCAGGGGGTTGTGCTTAGGCAACGCCTTGTAAACGCGGAACAGTGCAAGACCGCCCTCTTCGAGCAGCTGCTCTGCGGTGAGGGGCTTCTTGTTGGGGTTCTCGGGGTCAGGCTTGTCAAATTTCGCCACCTGCGAGGGGTCGCCGCTCTGCGCTGCGGCAATCTTGTTCTTGGCTTCGAGCAGGAGGCTCTGCGCCAGCTTGCGCTGCGCAGCGACCACCTTCTCCACGTTGGGCTTGAAGTCGTTGAACATCTGGTCGTCGCCCTTGGGCACCGGACCGGAGATGATGAGCGGGGTGCGGGCATCGTCGATAAGCACCGAGTCGACCTCATCGACGATGGCATAGTAATGCTCGTCGCGCTGCACGAGGTCTTCGGGCTGTGTGGCCATGTTGTCGCGCAGGTAGTCGAAGCCGAACTCGTTGTTCGTGCCGAAAGTGATGTCCGAGGCGTATGCAGCGCGGCGTTCCTCAGAGTTGGGTTCAGTCTTGTCGATGCAGTCAACGGTCAGTCCGTGGAACTGGTAGAGCGGGCCCATCCATTCAGAGTCGCGCTTTGCGAGGTAGTCGTTGACAGTCACAACGTGCACACCCTCGCCAGTGAGCGCGTTGAGGAACACGGGGAGCGTTGCGACGAGTGTCTTGCCCTCACCAGTAGCCATTTCGGCAATGTTGTTTGAAGTCTTGTCGCCGTTGAGGATGCCATGCAGCACCATGCCGCCGATGAGCTGCACGTCATAATGCACCATGTCCCACTTTATCATGTTGCCGCCGGCCATCCACTGGTTGCGGTATGTGGCGACATCGCCATCGATGGTGATGAAGTCCTTGCCGGCAACGGCGAGACGGCGGTCAGCGTCGGTGGCTGTCACCTGTATGGTCTCGTTCTCGGCAAATCGCCGTGCGGTCTCCTTGACCACGGCGAACACTTCGGGGAGAGCTGCGTCGAGCTTGCGGGCGTACATCTTGAAGCACTCCTCGCGCAGGTCGTCAATCTTCTTCCAGAGGGGTTCGCGCTTGTCATAGTCGAGCTTCTCGATTTCGGCGCGTATCCCGTTTATTTCGTCCTTGTATTTGCTGGCTTCGCCGCGTATGTCGTCGCGTATCACGTCGATGCGGTGGCGCAGCTCGTCGTTGCTGTCGTTGAGCAGTTGCTCCGAAATCGGGTTGATTTCGGTTTTCAGTCGCTGCCAGAGGGGGCGCACTGCGCGTTCGCTCTGGTCACCGAACAATTTTTTCAGTATGCTGGAAAATCCCATTTTGAGGTTTCTTTGTTTCCTTGGTTTATATGTACATCCACGGGGCTGCGGGCCGCCGGGGAGGGTTTCGCCCCGGGCACACCGTCAGGGGTATGCCAAATGTTTCGCAAAGATACTATAAAATATTGAGATTGCGAAATTTGCGCCTTGCCAGACTGCCGGCGGTCATGTCAACGAGGGGAATTGAGCATCAGCGGGCGCGAAGCCGCGCCGTTGGGCGCGCGTATGCGCAGTGCCTGAGTGATTGTGGGGGCGAGGACTACGGCATCTACCGGCTCGCCTATCACACGCGGCTCTATGCCGCGTCCCAGCATGAAGAAGGGGGACGCTACGGCTGCGGAGCGCACGTTGTTTACTTTTTCGGGATATGTAGTGTCGTCGGTGACTGTCCACCCTGGGGTGAACATGACGTATATGTCGCCGCCGTTCTTGATGTCGAGGGAATTGCGCAGCGACAGCGTAGCGTCGCCGCCGGAGAGTATATCGTCAACGGTGTATGCGTCAGCGACTCCCGACATGCGGTTGAGGAAGTCACGCGCCCTCTCCGCCAGCTCGTCGCCGTCGAGGCGGCGTGTCGCCACCGCCTTTTCATTGAGGTAGAAATGCCCGGCGGCATAGCCAGCCACATAGTCGTCATTGCCGTATGTCGCGCTCAGGTAAGCGTTGAGCAGCGATACCGCCCGCTTGACGGAGAAGTTGCCGGTCGGTATGCGGTATTTTTCCGCATCGGCCGAAGCGTCGTCGTAATAGCCTGTAGACGAGAGGTAGACGAGAGCATTGTCGAGGCCTACGCACTGGTCAATGGCATCGAGCAGTGCAGCCAAGTCGGCATCCAGCCGCAGGTACGTGTCTTGCAGCTCGAGGCGGCTGTCAGCGTCCTTTGCATACTTGTATGGGGCGGCTGTCAACGCTATGTTGAGCATGTCGATGGTCTCGGCGCGGTTGCCGAGCTTCTGCGAGCGCAGGCACTCTATGGCAGCCTGCGTCACTTCCCGGTTGGCAAGCGGCGAGGCTATGTATTTGCGGTAGATGTCGCGGTCGGCGCGGCTGAACGTGTAGCGGAAGGGGTAATGGCGTTTCTGCGCCGGAAGCCCAGGATAGCGGTCGAGCGGCAACGACGGTTTCCACTGCATGGTGTCGATGCGGGCATCGGGAGAGCGGCGCGAGAGTGCAGCAGTGACGGTAGCCACCGCGTCGCGGTAGTAGGGAGAGGTAGTCCACTTGCCGTTCTCCTCCGAAATCCAGTAGGCGGCAGTGCCGGCATGGCCAGCCATGATGACCGCTTGCTGCGGGTCGGCGGCAAGCGAGTATATCGCACCGAGGCCGATGCCGTCTATCGCCAACTCATCGCTGACAGTGGAGAGGAGCAGCCCCTCAGGCGTGTATGTGTGGTCGCGGGCAAGGGTGTGCTGCATCTTGCCGCGTGCACGGTCGTAAGCGTTTGCCGACGGCACGCCAGTCTGCGCAGGGTTGCTGCCGGTGTACAGCATAGCGGTCGCGCTGACGGCGTCAGGCTGCACTGTGCGGAAATCGACGTTGCGCAGATATGCGCCGTCGGCCATGAGGCGGCGGAAGCCCTTCTCGCCGAAGAGCGACTGCAGGTACTCTATATAGTCGGTGCGCAGCTGGTCAACCACGATGCCGACCACCAGACGCGGGCGCGTCGGGTCGGCCTGTACCGCTGTGCATACGGTGACAAGCGAACACAACACTGTTGTCAGCAGCCTGTTCATCATCATTTCCGCCTCCTTTCTGCCGTCGTCGCGCGGCGTTTCGGAATTTTCGCTGCCGGCCTTGGCGTGCGTCCCTGCTTGCGCTGCGGCTTGGCGGCAGTGCATACGCGCCCGACGGCGTGCCAGCGGGCATAGGCTATGCAGAGCGCCAGCTCTGCCGCCATCAGCGAGTATATGGCGGGGTTGTTAACCTGAGGCTGGAACGGCCACATCACCAGTATCAGCAACGTGCCGATGCCGCCGACCCATGCCAGCACGTTGGTGACATGGTGCAGCCGGGGTATCCATATCGTGACAGCAGACACCAGCATCAGCGGTGTCAACCACCATATATGTATATTGGGCGATGTAGCCTCGTGCGTCGAGAAGAAGGCGAGAAACCACACCACGATGCCGGCAAGGCCGACCAATAGCCAATACAATGAATAGACCAGACGCAGGCACTTGCCGCGCCGTATGTCAAACACAGCCACTGCTATGGCAATTGCAGCCACTATCGCCGCCCAGAAAAGGGGCGTCAGATACCACGGCGTAGGCGGCAGCACAGCCCTGGGCGTCCCCTCGTTGAGCACTTTCGTGGCACGGACAAACGGACGTCCGTCTGGGAACGTCGCCTTTGAGGCCTTGTCCATCAGCTCAATAGGCACAAACATTTCCTCGCGAGGCGAAAGGTCACGGTCGAGCCCCGAACCGAGCGCAATGTCTATGCCGAGCTGATACCACGGATAGTTGGCATGGTATGCCCGCATCTCGCGGCGGTATGTGCCATAGCGGCTGAAACCAGGGTACAGGATTTTGGCGCCGGCGGCCTTGTCGATGCGCTCTATCACACGAGTGGCGCAGTTGTCGCGCACATAGTTGTAGCGATAGGTGCAGTTCTGCGGCAATGACTCGTTGCGCAGCTCACGCAGCAGACGGTGCGCCTCAGGCTGCGTGAAGTTGATTTCCTGCTCAACGACCTTGGAGCCGCGTTCCACATATTCAGGCAGAAACCATGCAAAGGGATAGCCCCCAAGGCGGTAGTCTGTCTCGCCCTTGACAAAGCGGTACAGGAAGTTGGGTTCCGTAAAGTCGAACAGCCCATAGTTCCATACCGAGTCCATGGCGGCAGAGCGCACACGTATAGCAGTATGCCCACACAGGGCATACACCTCTGCCCCGGGATAGCACGTCAACAGGCTGACTGTCAACACATCATCTGGCTGCTGCGCGGCTTGCGACTGCTGCGCTGGCAAAGACGAGGCAAGGCTGCCTGCACTGATGCAGACAGCCGCTATGAATGCAACTAAATATTTCAGCAGATGCTTAATACTCACAGTTGTTCGGATAACGCGGGAAAGGTATCACGTCACGGATGTTCTGCATGCCGGTCACGAAAAGGACCAGACGCTCGAAACCGAGGCCGAAGCCGCTGTGAGGCACTGTGCCGAAACGGCGTGTGTCGAGATACCACTCTATGGGCTGCATATCCAGCTCCTTCATGCGTGCCTCCAGCTTCTCGAGGCTCTCCTCGCGCTGCGAGCCGCCAATGATTTCCCCGATTTTAGGGAACAGCACGTCCATGGCGCGGACGGTCTTGCCGTCATCGTTCAGCTTCATGTAGAACGCCTTGATTTCCTTCGGGTAATCGGTCAGTATGACCGGTTTCTTGAAGTGTTCCTCCACCAGGTATCGCTCATGCTCGGAGGCGAGGTCCACGCCCCAGTATACGGGGAACTCGAACTTCTTGCCGCTTTGCTCAAGTATCTTCACACCCTCGGTATACGGCAGACGCGCAAAATCATTGTCAACTACAAAGCGCAGGGTGTTGATCAGCTCCTTGTCAAACATGTCGTTGAGGAACTGTATGTCGTCCATGCAGTGCTCGAGCGCATAGTTGATGCAGTACTTGATGAACTCCTCGGCCAGGTCCATGTTGTCCTCTATCTCGTAGAACGCCATTTCCGGCTCAATCATCCAGAACTCTGACAGGTGGCGCGGAGTGTTGGAATTCTCGGCGCGGAAGGTCGGGCCGAAGGTGTAGATGCAGCCCAGCGCGGTTGCGCCCAGCTCGCCCTCGAGCTGTCCGGATACTGTCAGCGAGACGTGGCGGCCGAAGAAGTCGGCTGTATAGTCCACCTTCCCCTCCTCGTTGCGAGGAGGGTTCTCCATGTCGAGCGTCGTCACCTGGAACATCGCGCCCGCGCCCTCGCAGTCAGACGCGGTGATAAGCGGAGTGTGGAAATAATAGAACCCCTTGTCGTTGAAGAACTTGTGGACGGCAAAAGCGAGCGCGTGGCGTATGCGCAGCACCGCGCCGAAGGTGTTGGTGCGCGGACGCAGGTGAGCCTTCTCGCGCAGGAACTCGAGCGTGTGCCCTTTCTTCTGGAGAGGATATGTGTCAGCAGGGGCTGTGCCGTAAACTTCCAGCGCCTGCGCCTGTATCTCCACTGTCTGCCCCTTGCCCTGCGACTCCACGAGCAGGCCCTGGACATGGATGCTCGACCCGGTGGTGATAGGGCGCATGGCCTCCTCAGAGAACTTGCCGAGGTCGAACACTATCTGTACATTCTTGATGGTCGAACCATCGTTGAGGGCTACGAACTGTACGTTCTTGTTGCCCCGGCGGGTGCGCACCCACCCCTTGACATCCACGGTCTTGCCGACCAAGTCTGCCGGCGACCCGAGCATGTCCGATATTCGTGTGCGTCTTATCTTTTCCATAATCTACCAAATGGCGGGCCGCCGCAACGGGCTTGCCCTCTTTTGTTTACTTCTTGTTCCGCCTGTCGGCAGATACACCGGAAGAGGCTGCTGGACACGCCCGGCAGCATCCTCCGGTCTATTCTGTCTGTCATTCGCGGCGGCAAACTCCGTGCCGTTCCGCGCAGGGATTATTCAAACGACCCCATGCGGAGGAAGTTGACCTCCTCCTGAGTGAGGTAACGCCAGCGTCCGCGCGGCAGATTCTTCTTGGTCAACCCTGCGAAATACACACGGTCAAGCTTGGTGACGCGGTAGCCGAGGTGCTCGAAGATGCGGCGCACGATGCGGTTGCGGCCGCTGTGTATCTCGATGCCGGCCTGGTTGCGGTCAGTGTCAGACACATAGCTTATGGCATCAGCATGTATTTCTCCGTCCTCAAGCTCAATGCCGTCGGCGATGCGCTGCATGTCCTCCTCGGTAATGGGCTTGTCAGTCCATACGTGGTATATCTTCTTCTTGACAAACTTAGGGTGCGTCAGTTTGGAGGCCAGCTCGCCGTCGTTGGTCAGCAGCAGCACGCCGGTGGTGTTGCGGTCCAGACGGCCTACAGGATAAATGCGCTCCTGGCAAGCGTTCTTCACCAGATCCATGACCGTAGTGCGGCCGCCCGGGTCCTCTGAAGTGGTCACACAGTCCTTCGGCTTGTTGAGCAGCACATAGCACTTGCGCTCGGGGATTACGATCTTATCGTCATATTCCACCACGTCGGTGCGCTGTACCTTGGTGCCGAGTTCCGTCACCACATTGCCGTTCACCTTGACCAAGCCCTTTGCGATATAGTTGTCAGCCTCACGGCGCGAGCAGATGCCGGCATTCGACATATACTTGTTCAGGCGGATCGGTGCATTCGGGTCAACGTCCTCGAGTACATAGTCGATCTGTTTGGGACGCGGCGTGAAGCGCAGGCTCTTGCGGTTCTGGTTAGCATTATTGTTGTTGTAGCTGTTCTTGCGGTTGTTAGCCGGGCGGTTCTGGTTGTTGTAGCCGCCCGGGCGGTTCTGGTTGTAACCTCCAGGACGGTTGTTGTTATACCCGCCCTGACGGTTCTGGTTGTAACCTCCGGGACGGTTGTTGTTGTACCCGCCCTGACGGTTCTGTCCGTAGCCGCCCTGGCGGTTGTTGTTATACCCGCCCTGGCGATTCTGGTTGTAGCCGCCCTGACGGTTGTTGTTGTAACCGCCGCCCTGACGGTTCTGTCCGTAGCCGCCCTGACGGTTGTTGTTATACCCGCCCTGGCGATTCTGGTTGTAGCCGCCGGGACGGTTGTTGTTGTAGCCACCTTGCCGGTTCTGGTTGTAGCCGCCCTGATGATAGCCCTGCTGGCGAGGCTGTTGCATGGGAGCGTCCTCGCGGCTTGCCGCGTCCAGAGCTCCAGTGCTGCCGGGGGTCGCTGCATCAGCTTGCTGCTCGTATGACCGGCTGCCGTATGACGGACGGTCGTAACGGCTCGCATAGCTGTCACGCTGCTGGTATCTGTTCTGGTACTGGCTGTCGCCGTACTGGCGTTGCGGATAGGGATACTCCTTGCGGTATCCTGCGCTGTCGCCGGGATAATTGACCTTCTCATAGCGGCCTTCGATGTCTTTCTTCTCGTCCGCGCCCGTGGGCAACGCGCCGATGCGCGGTCTCTTGGGCTTTTTCTCCGATTCCATCATTGTGTTGTTTCTTGGTTTTGTAGTCTCCGCGCTCTAATAGCATCTCTGCCTTTGTCGCACGGTGTTGTTTGTTATTGTGTTGCTTTGTTCTCTACAGTGGCAGGGTCACGCCTGCCGCGGATTTGGTGTCAAACGAGTTTCATGTCATCACAGAATCTGTTTCACGATGCAAAAGTAGAAATAAAATCCGACAAAACCATATTATGCGCCCAAAAAATAATTTCCCGTGACCGGCACGCGCTTTACGCGCCCTACCCCAATTATCCCCGGCAAAGCTGGGACACAGCCTGCGCATTTGACACACCCCCATCATTTCTTTGTAAGCCATTCCTTTATTGACAAAAAGCAAAGCAACAGGATTATAGCCCCAACTATACCGAGAAGGACCTGCCACCAATATGACAAAAGAAAGCATATCACACCAAAAATAAACCGCACTACGACAACAAACGTCACAATCAAAAATGAAACAAAGAGAAGACCGCAAAACGCAAATACTGGGAATGCAATCATATTCAGAATACCCGGTATAGTATCACTGTTACAAACTTTAGGCAGCGGCTTCGACACTAAATACTTTTGCCAGAAATTCATCAAGAAGTCCCAGCCAAATGCCACAACCCAACAAACACAACTCAATATTATGTATGCTGTAAACAGCTTGTATTCAAACAGTGGCAGTATATGGTCTTTTACAAAATCAATAATGTCTGAATAGTTGGCAGACCATATCATTGCATCAATTTCCTCTTCATCATCGCCACCATAATAATAGCCGCGACCTGAAGGCTCATAACCTGGAGGCTCATAACAGAATATCAAATTAAGTATCAACTCTTTCATGCGGATTTGTTCACCGCAAAGTTATCCAAACTATTCCAATCTCGCAAACATTGGAATAGTTTTCAGGTTTTCCAGTGCCGGAGTTTCGGCTTACCAACAATACGGCGCTTGCATTTGCGCCGACTCAACACAGCGTCTGCCGCATGATTTTGCCAGACCATAATAAATCGCTAATTTTGCAGCCCACAAAATGACACGCTGATATGAAACTGATGGTCAAAATCGGGGTTACGCTGAATATCCTCATCGGCCTTGGGCACTTGCTGTGCCTGGCTTCCCTTGACAAGATTTTCGCCATTTACGGCATCGACGACATGATGCGCAATATCGCGCAGCACGGGGCGTTTCTGCCCTACGCTATCACAGTTGCCATTGCCTTGGCATTCTTCGCCGTCGCGCTGTACGGGCTGTCTGCACTCAAGGCCATTCCGAAGCTGCCGCTGCAAACCACTGCCATGGCGACTATCGTCATCGTATTCTTGGGACGTGCCGTATGCGGCATAGCAATGCTTGTCCCGGACTTCTCATGGCTGGAGTTTTCATCGACCTTCACATCGCTGCTGCTCGCCGTTTGCTACTTGCCGTATCTGTATGGCAGATGCCGTCAAGGCATCGGTCCGCATCACAAAACGTGCGAATAACGCCCGTTGAGGCAATTACATGCCTCAACGGTCATGGAATTTCATAAGCGATTCGCTTTGTAACCGCCGTAACTGTTACGGCGGGTATAAAAATGACCATAAAAAAAT
>ERZ808240.540-NODE-540-length-49258-cov-54.219966_pt1 | contig 49258 bp, 37 predicted proteins | sample MGYA00521084_ERZ808240 | MGnify/ENA primary metagenome ERZ808240 (study PRJEB31516, sample SAMN03275571) | gut metagenome | biome: mammalia-associated habitat; material: feces | host: Papio cynocephalus | place: Kenya | collected 2012-08-06 ...
GGATTTTGTATAGTGCTCACTCTCTGATAATAGAGGGGTGGGAAACTTCAGTTACAGTAGTTGATCCCAAGTTTGGAAAAGTGCAAAGTTTTATGGGAAATTCTGTAGTTGTACAGACACAAGATCCTGATGAGGCTATCGTTTGTGTATCAGCTCATAATCGCATACCATTTGTTCAGTATTCCGATGTGAAATATATTCAAAATATGAATATTGTTGGAAAACTCGAGGAAATGCATGATGTGATAAAAGTCGGTAATCACGTGACGGACTCTGAATTGTCGGGTGATGTCACGACGTCTGAGGCTAATGTTAACTTAAAGGCAAGGAAGGTGTTGCTCGACAAGGGAACATACATCTCTAAGGGTAGCACGTTAAGAATAAATTCAAAATAAGAAAAAACAAGGCTTGGCGAAGGATAGAGTTTATGCCTAAAGCTTGGCCATTAATCAACATCTCTTATGAAAAAGCGTTTGTTTATTGGTTGGATAATTGCTCTCTTGTACCCCGTGTGCTCTGCAGCCAGCCCATGGGATAATCATTGGTGGCGCATGGCGGTTATGCAGAATGGAGATGAGAGGCCAGTATTGTTGCTGTATAGTGCTGCGGAGGACACGACCGTGAATGGACAGGGCTATCTGAGAATAGAAGACGACAGCTACCTGCCTGGACGGGAGGCGGACTATCCCATCAAATTGCCGTATGGTTATCGCATAGCCGACAAGAAGATTTACATCTACGACTTTGACCATCACAAGGAGGTTGTGGGCTTTGACTTCACACTTTCAGTTGGCGACCACTTTGCCACTTTCAATGGTATGCAGTGGGAGGTCGTGGGCGTTAAGGATACGTTGGTGAATATTTCGACCAGGGGAATAGGAGAAAGCGTCTCTAAGCGGTTGCTGGTGGTCAGAACATTGGACGGCAAGAAAACCGACCAATGGCTGGAGGACTTCGGCTCATTCACCAATCACCTTATGGTCAGAAGTCTGGACAACGTGAAAATTTCCCATATGTTGTGGATGATGTATGAGACGGGAGGATTCCTTGCCAGGGAAATTTCAGCGGACCCCTTCTATGCGCATGTCTCTAAGTGGATAGATAATGATGAAGATGTGGGCGATGGAAAGGTTGGCGAAACCTTTTCCACCTTTAGCTATGGGAACGGAACGCTTTCTCTTGTAAACGAGAGGGTGGCGTATGGACATCGCTTTTATTCTTGCTTTTATCGGGATGGCGATAGTCTTTATAGAGTTTGTTCAGAGGAAATGGAACATCCCGCAGCTTGTCCCTTGTCATTGAAAATAGATACCTTTAAACTGACCGGTGTCCCTGCCCCAGTGAGTGGCGCCTATACGCTCCATGTGGACGGTGACACTTACTCCACGGGCATCCGCCCGGCCATCTCGTCGCCCAAGGCGATGCATTGTATCTTTGACATCCAAGGCCGCCAGTTGCCCGGGAAACCGAAGCGAGGGATCTATATCCAGGACGGTGTGAAGTATAATGCTAAATAAAGTCTGAGCCCTGTTCTGGCGTGCCGCCAAACAGGCAGCGTGAATGGTGAATAAAACGGAATGTGACGCATGGGAGTAGTGAGCTCCGATGCGCCACATTCGTTTTTTTGAACGTCAATCGAAGAAAAAACAACCATATTAGTTGGCTTTTAGAGATTTTTTATTATCTTTGTCAGAGAATAGGCAGGTCAAGCCGGCACGCAATGGCACGCTCTTTGCGGATGACAACAGGAAGGAAAGGTGGAAACTGCTATTTCGCTTATATTATATAAAAGGAAAGATTACAGATGAACAACGACTTTAGAAAGTATGCCACGAAGCATCTTGGCATGAACGGCATGGTACTCGATGATGTGGTGAAGGCCCAGAACCAGTATCTCAACCCCTATATCCTGGAGGAGCGCCAGCTCAACGTGACGCAGATGGATGTGTTCTCGCGCCTGATGATGGACCGCATCATCTTCCTTGGCACCGAGATCGACGACTACACCGCCAACACGCTCCAGGCACAGCTGCTCTACCTCGACTCCGTGGACAACAGCAAGGACATCTCCATCTACGTGAACTCGCCGGGCGGCGTGGTGACTGCCGGTCTCGGCATCTACGACACCATGCAGTTCATCTCGAGCGACGTGGCCACCATCTGCACCGGCATGGCCGCCTCGATGGCCGCCGTACTCCTCGTGTCGGGTGCCGAGGGCAAGCGCTCGGCGCTGCCCCACAGCCGCGTGATGATCCACCAGCCGCTGGGCGGCGTGCAAGGACAGGCCTCCGACATCGAGATCGAGGCGCGCGAGATCCTGAAGATGAAGAAAGAGCTTTACACCATCATCTCCAACCATTCGCACCAGCCCTACGACAAGGTGTGGCAGGACAGTGACCGTAACTACTGGATGACTGCCCAGGAAGCCAAGGAGTACGGCATGATTGACGCGGTGCTGACAAGAAAGAAGTGATACGCAAGAAATGAAGACGACTAAGAAGTGTTGCAGCTTCTGCGGAAGAAGCGAAAACGAGGTGAGACTCCTCATCAACGGGCTCAACGGCTACATCTGTGAGGAGTGTGCCGTGCAGGCCTACAACATCGTGAAGACCACGGGGGTGCTCGACCTGCCCGACGACGAGCAGGCCGATGGCGCCAAGGGTAAGCATGCAGCGTTCAAACTGAAGAAGGTGCCCAAGCCGCGCGAGATCAAGGAGTATCTCGACCAGTATGTCATCGGGCAGGACGACGCCAAGCGCACGCTTGCCGTGTCGGTCTACAACCATTACAAGCGCCTGCAGCAGCCTGCCGACGACGATGGCGTGGAGATCGAGAAGAGCAACATCATCATGGTGGGCTCCACGGGTACGGGCAAGACCCTCCTGGCGCGCACCATCGCCAAGTTGCTCGATGTGCCGTTCACCATTGTCGACGCCACGGTGTTTACCGAGGCTGGTTATGTGGGCGAGGATGTGGAGAGTATCCTCAGCCGACTTCTCCAGGTGGCCGACTTCAACGTGGAGGCCGCCGAGCGTGGCATCGTCTTCATCGACGAGCTTGACAAGATAGCCCGCAAGAACGATAACCCCAGCATCACGCGCGATGTCAGTGGCGAGGGCGTGCAGCAGGGACTGCTCAAGCTCCTCGAGGGAACGATGGTCAACGTGCCGCCCAAGGGTGGGCGCAAGCATCCCGACCAGGACTACATACACGTCAACACGAAGAACATCCTCTTCATCTGCGGTGGAGCGTTTGACGGCATCGAGCGCAAGATCGCACAGCGACTCAACACCCACGTTGTGGGCTACAACTCGGTGCAGGCTGTGCGCAACATCGACAAGAGCGACCTGATGAAGTATATCCTTCCCCAGGACCTGAAGTCGTTTGGCCTCATACCCGAGCTCATCGGCCGACTGCCGGTGCTCACACACCTCAACCCGCTCGACCGCGCCGCCCTGCGCCGCATCCTCGTGGAGCCCAAGAACTCCATCGTCAAGCAGTATGTCAAGCTCTTCGAGATGGACAAGATTGCACTGACGTTCACCGACGAGGCGCTCGACTTCATCGTCGACAAGGCCGTGGAGTACAAGTTGGGAGCCCGCGGCCTGCGCTCGATTGTCGAGGCGGTCATGATGGACGCTATGTTTGACGTGCCGTCGCGCCGCATCAAGAAGTTTGAGGTGACGCTCGACTATGCCAAGGCACAGCTCGATAAGGCTCACATGGAACAACGTGTGGAGTCGGCTTGACAAGCCGACTTCCATAAGCCACTACAACCACAATGAAAGACAATCTGATTCAACCACTGAAGCAGTATTTCGGCTTCGACAAGTTTAAGGGTGACCAGGAGGCGGTCATACGCAACCTGATGGACGGCAATGACACTTTTGTGCTCATGCCCACCGGCGGAGGCAAGAGTCTCTGCTACCAATTGCCCTCGCTGCTCATGCGGGGCACGGCTATCGTGGTCTCGCCGCTCATCGCCCTGATGAAAAACCAGGTCGATGTCATCAACGGCTTGTCGGAAAACGACGGTCTGGCCCACTACATGAACTCGTCGCTCAACAAGGCGGCCATCAACCGTGTCGTGAAGGATGTGCAGTCGGGCAAGACCAAGCTGCTCTATGTGGCTCCCGAATCGCTTAACAAAGAGGATAACCTCGCGTTTTTCGAGTCGTTTGAGATTTCTTTCTTTGCCATCGATGAGGCTCATTGCATCTCGGAGTGGGGACACGACTTCCGCCCCGAGTATCGCAACATCAGGCCCACCATCGACAAGATAGCCCACCACAGGGGCGTCGACAGGATACCCGTCATCGCCCTTACGGCCACGGCTACCGACAAGGTGCGCACCGACATCAAGAAAAGCCTCGGCATCGTCGGGGCCAAGGAGTTTAAGAGCTCCTTCAACCGCCCCAACCTCTATTATGAGGTCAGGCAGAAGGTGAGCGAGGAAGACACCGACAGCCAGATCATCCGCTTCCTCCGCCAGCACGAGGGCAAGAGTGGCATCATCTACTGTCTGTCGCGCAAGAAGGTGGAGGAACTGGCGCAAAAGCTGAAGCTCAACGGGTTTAAGGCCGCGCCCTACCATGCCGGGCTCGACACGGAGGTGCGCACGAAGACGCAAGACGACTTCCTGAAAGAGGAGATTGACGTCATCGTGGCCACCATTGCCTTCGGAATGGGTATCGACAAGCCCGACGTGCGCTTCGTCATCCATTATGACATTCCCAAGAGCCTGGAAGGCTACTACCAGGAGACCGGACGCGCAGGACGTGACGGGGGCGAGGGTATCTGCATTGCCTTCTATTCGCCCAAGGATCTGAAGAAGCTGGAGAAGTTTATGGACAGTAAGGGCGAGGCCGAAAAGGAGATCGGACGACAGCTGCTGCAGGAGACGAAGGCTTATGCCGAGTCGTCCATCTGCCGGAGAAAGATGTTGCTCAATTACTTTGGCGAAGACTATCTGAGCGACAACTGCGACAACTGCGACAACTGTAAGCACCCCAAACATCCGAAGGAGGCGCGTGAGGCATTGCTTGTGGTGCTCAGCGCCATCAGGGCGGTGAAGGAAAACTTTGACCAGCCTTATGTCATCGACTTTGTCAGGGGGCGGCGCACCGACAACATCGTGCGCCATGGACATGACCGGTTGCCCGAGTTTGGTGCGGGTGAGAAGATCAACGAGGAGGACCCTGCCATCTGGAACCCTGTGATACGGCAGGCCATGATATCCCATTACATACGCAAGGACGTGGAAAACTACGGCTTGTTGAAGCTCACCGCGGAGGGCAAGCGATACATGCAAGACCCGACACCGTTCATGGTGGTGCCCGACCGAGAGTTTGACGAGGCTGACGAGGCTGGCGACAACGTGTCGAGCGCCTTGGATGAGGAATTGTTCAATCTCTTGCGTGGCTTGCGCAAGGATGAAGCGCGCAAGCACAACTTGCCACCTTACGTCATCTTCCAGGATGTGTCGCTCACGCAGATGGCCACCAATTATCCGGTGACCATGGAGGAACTGCAGCAGATACAGGGAGTGGGGCAGGGCAAGGCCAAGAAGTATGGCAAGCCGTTCGTCGACCTGATCAAGAAGTATTGTGATGAGAACGATGTCAAGCGAGCCGACATCATGCGTGTCATCAGCCTGCCCAACAAGTCGTTGAGGAAACAGAAAATCATAGAACTTATCGACAAGCGCATCGCCCTTGAGGAAATCGCCAAGGCGCAAGGGTGTGGTTTCGATGACCTGCTGGACGACATAGAGGCCATCGTCAACAGCGGCATCAAGGTGAACATCGACTATTACCTCAACGACGATGAGGTCATCGACCCTGATGAGATGGCCGACATCTATGACTATTTCCGCGAGAGCGACAGCGATGACATCGACAAGGCTATCGATGAGGTGGATATCTATGACGATGAGGATGGCCTGACTGCAGAGCAGAAAGTGAGGCTGGTCTTCATCAAGTTCTTCTCGGAAATGGCCAACTGACACAATCCGGCCAGGGAGGGGGCCGGATTGACACACGTTAAATTGCTTTAAACGAGAAAGAAAATCGTTGGCGATGGCGGTGTAAGTGGATTTTTATTGCTAAATTTGCACGCAATAAATTCCTAAAGTTACATTTATGTCATCATTTGTTGCAGATAAAATTGTAATGGACGGCCTTACTTTCGACGACGTCCTGTTGATTCCCGCTTATTCTGAGGTGTTGCCCAAGGAGGTGACGTTGAAAACGCGCTTCTCCCGCCACATCGAGCTGAATGTGCCGTTTGTGACAGCGGCCATGGACACGGTGACCGAATCGTCAATGGCCATCGCCATTGCGCGTGAGGGAGGCATCGGCGTCATCCATAAGAATATGTCCATCGAGGAACAGGCACGCCAAGTGGCCATCGTCAAGCGTGCCGAGAACGGCATGATCTATGACCCTGTCACCATACGCAGAGGCAGCACTGTGGCCGACGCGCTGGGCATGATGCACGAATATCACATCGGGGGCATTCCCGTCGTCGACGAGGAAAACCATCTGGTGGGCATCGTCACCAACCGTGACCTGCGCTTCGAACGCAACATGGACAAGAAGGTCGACGAGGTGATGACAAGTGAGAACTTGGTGACCACACACCAGAAGACGGATCTTGCCGCTGCAGCGCAGATCCTGCAGGAGAACAAGATCGAGAAGTTGCCTGTCGTTGATGCCGGCAACCACCTGGTGGGACTGATCACCTATAAGGATATCACCAAGGCCAAGGATAAGCCCAATGCCTGCAAGGATGACAAGGGACGCCTTCGTGTGGCAGCAGGCGTGGGTGTCACGCGCGACACGCTCGACAGGGCGCAGGCACTGGTTGACGCAGGCGTTGACGCCATCGTCATCGACACCGCACACGGACACTCCGCGGGTGTCGTAGGCAAGTTGCATGAGGTGAAAAACGCTTTCCCGAACCTCGATGTCGTGGTGGGCAACATCGCCACGGGTGAGGCTGCCAAGTACCTGGTGGACAATGGCGCCGACGCCGTGAAAGTGGGCATCGGTCCAGGATCCATCTGCACAACGCGTGTCGTGGCGGGTGTCGGCGTGCCGCAGTTGAGCGCCGTCTACGATGTCTACTCTGCACTGAAAGACACCGATGTGCCTCTGATCGCTGATGGTGGACTGCGCTATTCGGGCGATATCGTGAAGGCTTTGGCCGCTGGCGGTAGCTGCGTGATGATCGGTTCGCTCGTCGCCGGAACCGAGGAGAGTCCTGGAGAGACCATCATCTACAATGGACGTAAGTTCAAGAGCTATCGTGGCATGGGATCGCTTGAGGCTATGGGACAGAAGAACGGATCCAGCGACCGCTATTTCCAGGGTGACACGAAGGATGTGAAAAAACTGGTGCCGGAGGGCATCGCCGGACGTGTGCCTTACAAGGGCACGGTGCAGGAGGTGATCTATCAGCTCATCGGTGGCCTGCGCTCAGGAATGGGCTATTGTGGCGCTGCCACCATCAGCAACCTCCACAATGCCAAGTTCGCCCGTATCACCAATGCGGGTGTGCTCGAGAGCCATCCGCACGACATCACCATCACCAGTGAGGCTCCTAACTACAGCCGTCATGAGTAACTGACGGTGAAGAGGCCTGTCGCTGCTGTGATGCGGCATGCAGAATGATAAGAAATAACAAGCTCTCCCTCCTCCATGACGGATGAAGGGAGAGCCACTTAAAATAAACATGAAAAAGAAACTGTTGTTGGGCGCCATGCTGTTGTGTGGCACCTTGTCTTTTGCGCAATCTTCCGACCCTGTTGTGATGACCATCAACGGCAAGGACATACCGCGCTCTGAGTTTGAATACTCTTATAACAAGAACAATGCTGACGGAGTCATCGACAAGAAGAGTGTGGCTGACTACGTGAACTTGTTTGTCAACTATAAGTTGAAGGTGGAGGCTGCCAAGGCAGCGCACCTTGACACGTTGAAGTCTTTCCAGACGGAGTTTGCGGGGTACCGCGACATGCAGGTGCGCCCTTCGATGATCAACGATGCCGACGTGGAGGCTGAGGCCAAGAAAATTTACACGCAGACGCAACAGCAGATTGACAACAATGGTGGACTGGTCAAGGTGGCTCACATCTTGTTGCTCGTCGGACAGAAGGCTTCGGCGGATGAGCAGAAGGTGGCCAAGCAGCGTATCGATTCCATCTACACGGCTCTGAAGAACGGTGCCGACTTTGCTGAGATGGCCAAGAAGTGTTCCCAGGACCCGGGATCAGCCAAGAATGGGGGCGAGCTTCCCCTCATCTACAAGGGACAGACCTTGAAGGAGTTTGAGGACCAGGCTTGGGCGCTGAAGGATGGCGAGATGAGCAAACCGGTGCTGACGGCTGCTGGATGGCACATCATCCTCAAGAAGGGACATCAGAACTTCTACAGCTATGAAAGCCAGCGCGACGCCATCATGAGGTTCATTGACCAGCGCAACTTGAGAGAGCAAATCATCGACCAAAAGCTTGATACGCTGGCCAAGCAAGAGCATACCACCAAGGCGCAGTTACTCAAGGATAAACTGGCGCAAATGGAAACGCAAGACCCCAATCTGAAATATCTCATCCAAGAGTATCATGACGGATTGCTGCTTTATGAGATCAGCAATCGTACGGTGTGGGACAAGGCACAAAAGGATGAGGCCGGACTGGAGGCCTTCTTCAAGAAACACAAGAAAAATTATAAGTGGGAACAACCTCGTTTCAAGGGCATCGCTTACCACACGCGTGAGGCGGCGGATATCGCCAACGTGAAGGATGCTGTCAAGGATGTGCCGTTTGACAAGTGGGCTGACGTGCTCCGCAAGACGTTCAACGCCGATTCGGTGTTGCGCATCCGCGTGGAGAAGGGCATCTTCAAGAAGGGCGACAATGCCCTCGTTGACCATGAGGCGTTTGGGGTCGACACGATTGCCAAACCCATGAAAGACTATCCCCACATGGCTGTCTATGGCAAGGTGCTCAAGGCGCCTAAGGAGTTGTCGGATGTCCGAGCCCTTGTGGTGGCCGACTATCAGGATTATCTGGAGAAGCAGTGGGTGGACGAACTGCGCAAGCAGTTTGCCGTGAAGGTCAATGATGAGGTGCTCAAAACGGTGAATAAGCATTAACATATGAAGAAAACGATATATACCACGGCCGGCATGTTGGCTTTCGGACTGACAGCCATGTCGGGTGTGGGTGCTTTGGGATTTCGCTCAATGAGTGTCCCTGCCAATGAGGTGGTGGCCGTTGCATCCGTGGCCGACACGACCGCTAACGATTCGGTGATGCGTGCCGAAATACCCGTCCCCGAAAGCAGCGTCATCGATGAGGTGATATGGGTGGTGGGCGATGAGCCTATCCTGAAGTCGGATGTGGAGGCCATGCGCATGCAGGGGCTCGCCGAGGGCTTCACATGGGGCGGCGATCCCGATTGTGCCATCCCCGAGCAACTGGCCGTGCAGAAGTTGTTTCTCCACCAAGCGGCCATCGACTCCATCGAGGTGTCGGAGAGCGAAATATCAAGTGGCATCGACCAGCAGATCAACCGTTGGATACAGATAGCGGGATCGCAGGAGAAACTGGAGGAATACAGGAAGCAGAGCATCAAGGAGATGCGTGCCGAGATGCACGATGACTTCAAGAACCAGCAGCTCATCGAGAAGATGCGCAAGAAGTTGGTGGAGAATGTCAAGGTGACACCGGCGGATGTGAGAAACTATTTCCGCAACATGCCTGCCGACAGCATTCCTTTTGTGCCCACAGAGGTCGAGGTGCAGATCATCACAAGACAACCCAAGATCAAGCAGGAGGAGATCAATCGCGTCAAGAACCAGTTGCGTGACTTCACGGAGCGCGTGAACAAGGGTGAGTCGTCATTTGCGGCGCTGGCGCGTCTCTATTCGGAAGACCCAGGGTCTGCGCGCCAGGGTGGTGAGATGGATTACATCGGGCGGGGCATGCTTGATCCCGCGTTTGCCAACGTGGCGTTCAACTTGACTGATCCCAATAAGATATCAAAGATTGTGGAGACGGAGTTTGGTTATCACATCATCCAACTCATTGACAAGCGCGGAGACAAGATCAAGGTGCGGCATATCCTCTTGAAGCCGAAGGTTTCGCAAGACGAGATCCAGGCTTCGATGAACCAGCTCGACTCTGTGGCCACGGACATCCGTGCGGGTAAGTTCTCGTTTGAGGACGGAGCGACCATCATCTCTGACGACAAGGACACCAAGAACAACAAGGGCTTGATGTCCAACTCCACCAATGACGGCATGACATCTCGTTTCCAGATGAAAGACCTGCCGACGGAGGTGGCTCGCGCTGTCGACACCATGAAGGTGGGCGAGATATCGGCGCCTTTTGAGATGGTGAGCCGGAGCAATGGCAAGACGGTGGTGGCCATCGTCAAGTTGAAGTCGCGCATCGACGGACACAAGGCGACCATCTCCGAAGACTTCCAGGTCATGAAGGATGTGGTGCTGGCCAAGGAACGAGAGAAAGTCCTCACCGATTGGGTCGTGGACAAGATCAAGCACACTTATGTGAAGATGAAGGACCGTTACAAGAATTGTAATTTCCAATATCAGGGATGGATTAAATGACGGAGAACAGAAAACAACAAAGGTTTTATAGCGGGCATAGGGTCATCATGACGATGGCTCTATGCTTCTTTGTCATAGGTTCCCTGCAAGCCTTCCTGGCTCCCCGCAAGACCCGGAAGAAGCCTGTGGACAACAAGGTCTATCTTCTCCATGCCGATGAGCTGCGCTACGACATGGCGGGGCTCAACCCCGATGCCCAGATAGCCAAGGGTCACGTGGCGTTCATGCACCAAGGCGCATATCTCAATTGCGACAGCGCCTATTTCTATCAAGGCTCCAACTCGGTGAAGGCGTTTGGCCATGTGCGTTTCCGGCAGGGTGACACCTTGTCGCTGACCTGCGCTCGCGCCTGGTATGACGGTGAGGGACAGATGATGGAGGCGCGCGAGAACGTGGTGCTCAAGCACAGGCAGCAAACACTCCATACCGACAGTCTCAATTATGACCGCCTGTATGAATATGCCTACTTTTTCAATGGGGGCAGGCTCGTGGACGGACGAAGCCAGTTGAGCGCTGACTGGGGCGAGTATCACACCCAGACGCGCCTGGCCAAGTTCAACTATGACGTGCAGCTCCGCACCCCCAAGAACCATGTCTCCACCGACACGCTTTATTATGACACGCGGCGTGCCCGTGCCCATGTGGTCGGCAAGTACACGGCTGGTAGTGGACATGGCAAGGTGGGGCCATCCATCATTCGTGGCGAAAATGGGGTCATCACCACTGAGAACGCTTACTTCAACACGCGAACCGACCAGGCGGAGATGTTTGGCCGGTCGACGGTGGTCAACCAGGAGAAAACCATCACGGGCGACACCTTGTATTATGACAGTAAGACGGGGAGCAACCGAGGTGTTGGCAACGTGGTCTTTGTCGACACCAAGAACCGCAATACGCTGACCTGCGGTGAGGTGGCCTACAATGAGAAGACGGGCAAGGGCTTTGCCACACGCGACGCACTGGTCACCGACTACTCGCAGAAAGATACGCTCTGGATGCATGCCGACACGATGCGCATTGAGACATTCAACATCAACACCGACTCCGTCTACCGCAAGGTGCATTGCTATCCGCACATGAGGGCCTATCGTGTCGATGTGCAGGCAGTGTGCGACTCGATGGTTTTCAGTTCCCAGGACTCGTGCATGACCCTCTATCGGGATCCTGTCGTGTGGAACGGAGGCCGCCAGTTGCTGGGGGAGGTCATCAAGGTCTTTATGAATGACTCCACGGTGCGCGAGGCACATGTGCTTGGACAGGCCTTGTCGGTGGAGGCCATGGCTGACAGCATTCACTACAATCAGGTTTCATCGCGCGACATGTTTGCCTATTTCCAGGAGGGAGCCATCCGCAGGAGTGATGCCATCGGGACTGTGCGCTCGGTCTATTTCCCGGTCGACGACAAGGACTCAACGCTTATCGGGCTCAACTACATGGAGACCGACACCATGCGCATGTACATCTCGCCGGCGCGCAAGCTCGACCATATATGGACCAATAAGGTGCGAGCTACGTTGTATCCGATGACGCAGATCCCGCCTGCCAAGTTGAAGCTGGACAGTTTTGCATGGTTTGACTATGTCCGTCCCACCGGCAAGGATGATGTGTTCCGTTGGCGGGGTAAGGCCAAGGGAACCGAGCTCAAGAACATCGTGCGCCACACGGCACCCCTCCAACGGCTGACCCTATGAACCTGCTTTTCCAAACTGCCAAGCCAAGGCGTTTCAGCCATCCCATGGTCTATTGCGACGAGCGCCGTGAGCGCTTGCGGCAACTGGAGGACCGGGCCCGGCGTGAGCTGGGCATGGAGGCTGATGGACGGCCGGCTGGCGAACGGTTGGCTGATGTGCAACCGGGCGAGTGCCTGCGTCCTGGTCAGCTGTTTGGCAGGCGTCGCGGCGTCGTGACGCGGCGCTCGTGGATACCGTCCATGGCCATCGTGGCCTTGGTGGTGGTCATCGTCCTGACATGTCTCTTGCCGTGGCTTTGAGGTCTGTGACCAATTGTTTTTTCTATGTTAGCAAAAGGATTTAGTCATGAGTGATATCATACAACTGTTGCCCGACTCTGTGGCCAATCAGATAGCCGCGGGTGAAGTCATCCAGCGACCCGCGTCGGTGATCAAGGAACTGGTGGAGAATGCGGTGGACGCGGGCGCCACGCGCATCGACGTGTTGGTGGTCGATGCGGGGCGCACATCCATCCAGGTCATCGACAATGGCAAAGGCATGTCGGAGACCGATGCGCGCCTCTCTTTTGAGCGCCACGCCACGTCTAAGATTCGCCAGGCCGACGATCTTTTCAACCTCCACACCATGGGCTTCCGCGGGGAGGCCTTGGCGTCGATTGCCGCTGTGGCCCAGGTGGAGCTCAAGACGCGGCAGCAGGGTGAGGAGATTGGCACACAACTGTCTATCGCCGGTTCCCGCTTTGTGGGGCAGGAGGCGTGCGCCTGCCCCGAGGGGTCCAATTTCATGATAGAGAACCTTTTCTATAATGTGCCTGCCCGCAGAAAGTTCTTGAAGTCTAACACCACCGAACTCAACAATATCCTCACTGCTTTTGAGCGCATCGCCCTGGTCTATCCCAAGATAGCCTTCACTTTTCGCAGCAATGGCTCGGAGATGTTCAATCTCCGTGCAGGTGGTTTGCGCCAGCGCATCGTCGAAATCATCGGCAAGCGCATCAACCAGGACTTGCTGCCGCTCAACGTGGAGACCTCCGTGTGTGCCATCCATGGCTTCGTGGGCAAACCGGAGAGTGCGCGCAAGAAAGGAGCGCAGCAATACTTCTTCGTCAATGGCCGTTACATGCGACATCCTTATTTCAACAAGGCTGTCATGTCGGCCTTCGACCGCTTGGTGCCGCAAGGTGAGCAAGTGCCCTATTTCATCTATTTCGACGTGGATGCCCATGACATCGACGTCAACATCCATCCCACGAAGACCGAGATCAAGTTTGAAAACGAACAGGCCATTTGGCAGATTCTCTCGGCTGCGACGAAGGATGCCGTGGGCATGTTCAATGATGCTTCCACCCTTGAGTTTGACACGGAGGGCAAGCCCGACATCCCGCTGTTTGACCCCACACGTCAGGCCGACCTGCCTAAGGTCGACCTCAATCCCCAATACAATCCCTTCAAGGCCACACCTGCGGCATCCACCCACACCAGTAAAATGGGAGGTGGCGTGAGCGGCGAACTCCACACCTCGCGCATGGCTGACCAGTGGCAACAACTCTACGAGGGGCTCGACAGTCCCGCCGAAACGCAGCAGGAACCGCTCTTTGCCGAGCCTGCCGCCCCTTCAGGGGGCGAGAGCGTCATTGCGGAGAAGTCGCCTGTCCACTACCAGTACAAGGGCCGCTACGTGATGACGGCCGTGAAGTCGGGACTCATGATCATCGACCAGCACCGTGCCCATGTGCGCATCCTCTTTGAGAAGTATCAGCGCCAGTTGGCCGCCCACAAGGCTCACTCGCAGAAGCTTCTCTTCCCTGAGACCGTGCAGCTCACCGCGCAGGAGGCAGTCACCCTCAGCCAGGTCATGGCAGAGATGATGGCCATGGGCTTCGACCTGTCGCCGCTGGGCGACAATACTTATTCGGTCAACGCCATCCCCGAGGGGCTTGAGGGCATCGATGTGGTGTCGCTGGTGCGTGACATGGTAGTTGGCGCCCAGGAGCGGGGCACCTCGGCCGTGCAGGAGATCAACGACGCGCTGGCCTTGAGCATGGCGCGCGCCGCAGCCATCCCCTATGGGCAGGTGCTGGGCAACGAAGAGATGGAAAACCTCATCAATGAGCTTTTCCAGTGCCAAAACGCCAAGTACACTCCCGATGGCAAGAATGTTCTTAATATTTTCAAGCAAAAAGACATTGAGCAGATGCTTGGCTGAAATGCTTTCTTCATATGGCAACGGAACGCCTGTGGGGGTACAGACTTGCCAAAGAAAGGCCTTGTTTAAAATTTTTGATAATTTTATCGAAAATAAAAGCGCAATTTAAAAAATATTATTAACTTTGCCAACGAAAAGGAGTGTTAAAGAAGTTTTTGATATTTATTATTGATAGTTAAACAAATAAAGGTTATGAAAAAGTTATTGATCGCTTTGGCATTTGCCGGTCTTTCCCTGTCCGCACAGGCACAGGAGACTGCAGATCCTACGCTGAAGTACAGTGTAGCCACCAATTCTTTCTGGAGCAACTGGTTTGTTCAGGGTAACTTCACTTGGACAGCTTTCTACAGCAACGAGGAGAAGGGCATGGGCTGGACAAAGAGTCCTTTCAAGGATTTCCGTCGTGACATGGGCTTCTCGGCCGCCATCGGTAAGTGGTTCACCCCGGGCCTCGGTCTCCGTACCAAGTTCAACGGTGTGTGGGGCAAGGACGTCCCTAAGGAGGATGCCTACAACACTTGCAAGCACAACCACTATTGGAATATCCAGGAGCAGGCTTTGTTCAACCTGAGCAACCTCTTCTTCGGTTACAATCCCACCCGCGTGTGGAACCTCTCTCCGTTTGCCGGTGTCGGTGTTGTCCGCAACATGAGCCTCAACTCTTATGAGCTCGCTGCCAGCGCCGGTTTGCTGAGCCAGTGGAGACTGACCAAGCGCCTGCAGCTCAACCTCGAGCTCCAGTACAACCTCATGGGTGACGACTTCGAGGGTGTCGACGACGCTTACGCTTACGGCGGCCACAAGTCGAAGAATCACGACCAGATCGTCTCAGCAGAGGTCGGTCTGACCTACAACCTCGGCCACAACACCTGGAACAAGGTGCCTGACGTGGACGCCATCAAGGCTCTCTCTCAGAGCCAGATCGACGCTCTCAACGCACAGCTCAACGATGCTAACGCTGAGAACGCTCGTCTGAAGAACTTGCTGGCCAACCAGAAGCCTGTTGAGAACAAGGCCGTGAAGGAGTTTGTCAACACTCCTGTCTCAGTGTTCTTCAACATCAACAAGACCAACATCGCTTCCCAGAAGGATCTCGTCAACATCGAGGGCCTGGCCAAGTATGCCAAGGCCAACGGCGCCAAGCTGAAGGTCGACGGCTATGCTGATAGCGCTACGGGTAACGAGAAGATCAACCAGAAGCTCTCTGAGGGCCGTGCCAACGCTGTTGCCGACGAGCTCGTGAAGATGGGTGTTGACCGCAGCAACATCACCACGCAGGGTCATGGTGGCGTCGATGAGCTGTCACCTGTCTCATTCAACCGTCGTGCCACAGTCCAGGTGACCGACTAATCACTGCACATCCAGACAGTAACATACAGGGCGTCTCTCCACAAGGAGGGACGCCCTTTTCAGTGCTTGGCGGCAAAGTCGTTGCTTTGTGTGGAAGATGGCTCTTCCTTGTTCTTGGCATTGCGGATTGCTTGTGCTCTTGCCAAAGACTCTTGCCAATTCTATTGTTCACCGCCAATACAGGGGTGGTGACATCCAGTTGCTGTCGGGCATTGTTCTGGCAAGACTGCGACGCTTCGTAGCGGACGCGATGTGGTGGCATGTGCAGGGAGCGTTGCCAAAGGTGCGCTGGGAGGTGCTTGCGTCTTCAGCGGCCAACAGACCGGACGCAGTGTTGATGAGTGGACTTGTGCGGAGGACATGCTGGATATGACAAAGATCTTGTATGGTGTTGTCGTACAGATGAAAAACATGTAGAAGCCGTGTGATTGCGAAGAATTTGCGATGCCCGTGAGAAAATTCTGCCTAAAAACTTTGCGGAATGGGAAAAAGTTTGTACCTTTGCACCCGCAATTCAGCGCACGGGCGTTTAGCTCAGTTGGTTTAGAGCATCTGCCTTACAAGCAGAGGGTCGGCGGTTCGAATCCGTCAACGCCCACCAGGGGTGTATCCTGTGGTCCTTCGGGGCTGCAGGATTTTTTGTTTTTGGTCACTTGGTCCTTTTTCCCCATTCTGCAAGTGGCGTTACTTTCATGTTGAACGGTTCCCTAAGGTCACGTTGTACGACAGGCGAATGGCGCCATATTGCTTGTCCAACTTGCCCAATCGCTTGTTCACGACATCACGCTTCTTGGTTCCACCTTTGGTCAGGAATTCAGAATATGGATAGATGGCACGTGCGATAATCTGCATGAGCGCTGTTTGTGCCGACAGTGTCGATACCAACACAAGCAGCAGTATTGTAATGCATTTTCTTAACATAAGGATTTTAATGTTTGATTATTTTACGGTATGTGCCATTGGCCATCTTGACTATGCTAATGCCACGAGTTTCATTTACAATACGCTGGCCGGCTATATTGTAGGCGGATTTGCATGTGGAAACCGCATTTCTCATGCCGCCGGCCGAAACCTGTTCGATGCTTGTGGTCAAATCTTCGGTCACGTCTTGATAATCGGCTGCCAGGCCGTCGAGGTCGAAGGTTATAGTCTTTACCTGTTCGGAAGTGAGGGCATGGTTGTCGAAGAAGATTGGCGTGAACCCAGAAGAGGAAACGCTCGTGTCGAAGCTTGTAGCTGACATTGAGGCAAATATTGCCAACGAAGCGTACGTCATGGAACAGTTGGCTGCCGATGTAGCCATGAGTCGCAGTAAGCTCTACGACAAGATGCGCGCGATGCTCGGCATTTCGCCCGCCGACTTCATACGCAACGTCCGCCTGAAACGCGCGGCTCAGATTCTTGCCCGCAACCCGTCGGTCGCCATCAGCGAGGTGGCCAGGAGCGTAGGGCTTGTCACCAGCCGCAACTTCTCCGCGCAGTTTAAGAAGATGTTTGGCGTTCTTCCTTCGGAATATAGAACGGAGAAATAATTGCCGATCAGCAGGAAGGGCTCGCCCCATTCCTGCCTGATGAGCGTGGGGCTGTTGTTGGGTCTAAGCCTGTCGCCGACCTGTGTGCTTGCCCCTTCTTGGGAAATGGCAGGCGATAATCTATGGAATTTTGGAACGCCATGCGAGTGGTTTTACGAAGAAATGATGTAAATTTGTACTTGCTTGTTTAAATTTCACGTAAACGATATAATTCACAACCATGAAAAGACAATTATTGGTTTTAGTAGCCCTGCTTATGGCCGCGTCAACCGCAAGCGCTCAGCAGAAGGCCCGCACTTTCTCGCTCACACCCAAGGTGGGTGTAACGGTAAGCGGCTTCACCGGCCGAATGCCTGTTTATGTAGCTTATGCCGTAATGCCACAAATAACAGAAAACGAAGGTTCCTTCTATATACCCGATTCTGATCCGGGAACGTGGGGACTCATTTCGTATGACAACAAAAAACGCAAGGTGGGGTTTACCGCAGGTGTTGAGGCGCAATACCAGTTTACCCGCTTGTTCGGTCTTTCCGTAGGTGTTTTCTACACCCAGCAAGGAGCAAAGTATGGCACCAAGGGCAAGTATGGAACGCCCAAAGGTGATCAGTTTGACTTTAAAGACGATCTGAAGGTCAATCTCAACAGCATAGCCATCCCCATCCTCGCCAATGTGTATGTATGGAAAGGACTTGCTCTGAAAGCCGGTCTACAGCCTGAGTTCGCCGTAAGCAGGAGTACAAGTGGTGATTTTGCAATCAGCTATAAGGGTAAGCCTGCCACAACCAGTAGCGAAGCCTACCTCAAAACGTTTGCCCTGTCTGTTCCGGTTGGCATAAGCTACGAATACAAGAACCTTGTGGCTGATCTGAGATACAATTTCGGAGTGACCGACTTGCGCCAGGATGGCGATAGCTGGAACAGGTCTTACGGACCCGCCGTTCACAATCGCTCATTGACGTTTACCGTTGGCTATAAGTTGGGACTCTAAAAAAAGGCTCTTCCTGAATTTGGAGTGATGGGACCTTTGTGTTGGGGTGGAATGTAAACCGATATAAACCCCAGGGGAGCGGGAAGCCTTGACGGGCTCATGCCGACGTTTGCGGCATGGCACACGTTGACTTCATGTCGCCATGCGATGATTGGCCCAATCTCCCTATGTCTTCATGACGTTAGCGATGCCAAGTGCATGTAAAAGCGAGAAAAAACAGCGTGTGTCTTGCCATTTTTTCGGTGTCCCGACAGTTAAAAGTGGTGGAGATACTGCAACGCGAAGGCGACGTGCAGGCACGCACCATGCGGTTTGCCGAGGCTGCAGCGCGATACAATGTGCAGGGTTCCGAAGAAATGTTCTGCAAGAGCATGGAGGTCTACCAGCAGTTTGTCATACGCACCATCGGCACGCTTGAGAACGTGGTGCGCATACAGAGCGTCTTTGTGATGGACACCATCAAGCTCACCTACGGCATCAAGATCTGAACGATTGCGCCATGCCACTCCACGTCCGGAGTTTTTAGTTGCGCTTCATCATCTCGACACGCTTCTTCACATACTCCTCAAACTCGCTGCGCGTCACGGTCTTCTCTCCTGTGGGACGGGTGATGGACGCGCTTGCCGAGTCGGCGATTTCCACGGCGGTGAAGAGCTGTTGCCCGTTGTCAAACTGTAGGATGAGACCGTTGAGCCCGCAGGCTATTGGCTCATCCTTTACAGGTATCTGTGGCGTGTACCACACGGTGGTCTTGCCGTCCGGCGAAATGGCTTTCTGGCACTCGAAGCCTAAAATATCCTTCTTCTCTCCGCTCGTGGTGGCGAAGGGCACAGCGTTGAGGCTGTCGCTGACGATGAAGTTCTTGCCGAACACTTGTGTCTTGTCAAGCGCGATGCCCTCGGCGTGGTTCTTGTAGGTGTAGTTTTGCGCCTGAGCTTGCGCGGCCGCGCTGACGTCTATCGTCTTGCCCATGAATGTGATTTCCTGTTTTTCCTTGCTGGGCACCATGCGATATTCGCTCTCGTCGCCCTTGACCACCAAGCGGAAAGTCATCACCACGTCCTTGTAGGCCGCAGCGAGGCTGCTGCGCATGGCCTCGGGCAACCCCGCTTCGGCGAAGAGTTGTGGGGAGGCCGTGTTGTAGGTGGCTTGGTAAGTCACGGTCAGTTCCTGGGCGTTGAGTGTGAGCGCCTGCAATGTCATGCACAATGCTACGATTGCTTTTTTCATACTTCCTTGTTTTTATCTTTGGTTCTTAATATTTGAGTGTGATGCCTGCCATGATGTGCCCGGGCATGTATCCTGTGAGGCTGTTTATGGAATAGTAGGCTGTGGTGCTGCCCGTCATCTGCCTGCGCTCGCTGAGGTGCATGAGGTCGGCCCCTTGCAGTTTCAGCAGGATGCTTTTGGTCAGTTCGTAGCGGCATTCGATGCCATAGTACATGTTTCGGGTGCTTGTGCCGCTGGAATAGTAGGTGGCCAGCCGTGCATCGGCGCTCGCATAGAACTTCTTGTTGTGCCATGTGAGTTGTCCCGAGAGGTTGTTGGTCGTGAGACGGAAGGGCGTGGGTGTCCCCGTGTGTGAGCGGCGCGACAGGTCCCACCGCAACTTGCCGTTGAAGCCCCGCTTGTAATAGCTCGTCATCTGGAGCGACAACAGGAGTCCGTGCGAGGCGGTGCGGTAACAGGCGTCGTCGTAGAAGAAAGGCGCGCGAGCCAGGTCGCACTGTACTTGGCTGCGGATGTTCACGGGTATGCCGATCAGCTTGTATTCGGCTGACGACATGACGGAGAACCGGTTCTCGTGGTCGCCGACCTTTTTCTCGATGATGTTGACGTAGCCCTCTTGCCGATAGTTGTAGGCTATGGGGCTTTTCCTGCTCTCATAGGAGGCCATGCTGATGAAGTTTAGTCCCATGTGCAGCAGTGACAGCAGGTGGGACAGTGATGCCTTGTGCGTGGTGGAGAACAACTCGTCCACACTGCTGCTCTCCACCTGGCGGTATGTCTTCAGCCATCGCCCGTCCGTGAGGTCGGCTATGTCTCGCTTGTCCTTTTTCCATTCGTAGTTCATCGTCAGGTGATGATAGGGCGAGAACTGGTACTTGGCTTGTATGGCAGGTGAGAAAAAGTGGACGCTGGTCTTTGGGAAGTTTCGCTTGAGGTGGGTGTCCGCATGGAGCATGACATAGCGTGCGCGGAGCGAGAAGTTCAGCTTGCCTTGGTCTTTGCCGGCCGCCACCTCACCATGATAGGTGGCATAGTCGATGCGCGCGTCATTGTCATATCCGGTCGCTGGTCGCTCTTGGCTGATGCTGGTCGTGAGGTGCTGCTTGTCCTTCTCTCCCTTTAGGGCTATCCGCAGGTAATAGGTGTTGGAAAGGCGATGCAGGTAGTAGAGATGCGCGGTGCTGATGGTGCTGTTGTTTCGGTAGTTGTAGCCGTGTGTGTCCTCCAAGTCCAGGGAGGGGGTGTAGTAGACCCCGCCCGACTCAAATGTGGATGTCTCCTTTTGGCGCAAGGCGTAGACGTTCAGGTTGAGGCTGAGCACGTGCTTGCCGAGCCGCTTGGCAAGGAGCAGGTCGTTCGTGATGTGCCACGTGCTGGGCTTCGACGAGGCCGTGAGGATGTCGCCGTCCATGAGATGGCTCGTCTCGTCGGCTTTCTGTGCGGCGAGCATGATGTTTCCTGAGTAGACCAGGCAGAAGGTTTTCAGGGGTGTGTAGGTCAGCTTGAGGTTGGCCAAGCTGCTGTTCTGCCTGCTGCTTTCCCTGGTGTCCTCCACATAGCTGAGCCCCGAGAGATACCGGTATTGATTTTCCTTATGGGTGCGGTATCGGTCGAGCCCGTAGATGCCGCCAATAGTCAACTTGACCTTTTGGGATGGCACGTATGTGCTGTTAATAGAAACCATCCCGTTGGTGCGGCGTTCCAAGTCCCTGCGGTTGTTGGTGAAGGCAGAGAACACTTTCAGCTTGTCGGTGAGTAGGTCCATCGGGTTGTCACCGCTCAAGAGATTGGCCATGCCCCCGCTGAACTGCATGATGTCCTGGAACGAGAGCAGGCGGTTGCCGGTGTTGTTGGCTGCCACGATGCCAGACGCCATCCTTTTCTTGCCAATGTGCGACGCTGAGTTGCGCACGTTATACTTGTTCATGATGCCCCCGCTGCCTTCTATTTCTCCCCGGATGCGGTTCTTGGCCTTGTCGTCGACACCCACGTTGAGCACGGTCTCATTGGTCGAGCGGAACCCATCGTAGATGTCATATTCCGAGTAGTTGTCGATCACTTGCACCTTCTTGATGCCGTCGGCCGAGAGGTTATCGAGAGGGATGGAGGTATTGCCTTGAAACAAGTCGTTGTCTTCCAATAGGATGCGACTCACCTTTTTCCCCTTGGCTGTGACGGTCTTGGTCTCTTCGTCCACGTGGATGTTTGGCAATCGGCCGAGCACATCTTTCAAGGTGCGCTCGTTGCCAGCCGTGAAGCGGTTGGCGATGTAGGTCGTCGTATCGCCGTTGACCGTCACGCCGTTCGACACGACCGTCACCTCCTTGAGCTCCGTAGCCTCGCTGATGTGGAGGTCCACCCCGACCTGAGCATTGCCCCACATCATGATCTTCTTCCTGGCCGACCTGCGGCTCAAGTAGGAAGCGCGCACATGGTAGCTGCCCTTGTGAACCGCCTTGAAGCAAAAGCCGCCCTTGTCGTCAGTGAGTGTGCTTTGCACCACGCTGTCACCCCGTTCCGGCAGCAGGTAGACCGAAGCCCCGCTAAGCCCTTCCTGGCCTTCGCCGAAGACCGTTCCGCTCACCGTCCCTTGCCCGTGGGCAAGCGAACAGAGGCAGATGGAGAGCAGGAGAGTGAGGGTGTATCGCATGTTGTGAGTTTTTTAATGTGGACAGATGGCTATTTGGATAACCAATGTATGATGGTTTTTATTGTGACTTTGTTTTTTGACGCCAAAGTTCCTCTGTCGTAGAGGATGCATGCGTAATGAAACAAAATGAGAATGGTGACATATAATATGAGTAGGGAGATGATAATCTGATACGTTACTCCGTACTTGGCTACTATGGGAATGGAAGCGATGGGGCTTGACATGGGGAAATAGGAAAGCCACGTCAGCCATTGTGACTCTCCCCCAAAGTCTTTTACGACATATACGAATGTGAGAAGCAACGGAATGGTGACTATCAATGAGAATTGTTGGGTGTTGGTGTTCTCGTTGGATATGGCCCCAAGGATAGAAAACAAGATGCAATACAACAGGAATCCCCCTATTAGATATAAGGCGTAGACAATGGCAAACTCCACAAGTTGTTGTGTGGGGATTAGCGTGAACATTTGCATTAAAGACTCTATCGCTCGCTGATCCAAGTTGATTGCTGGAATCTTGACAGCAAGGAAAATGGCACCGATGGCTACCAAGCACCACACCGTCAGCTGTAGGAAGGCTGCAAGAAGACAGGAGACAAGCTTTCCGCCCATGATGATTCCAGGAGGCATGGCAGAGAGAAGAATCTCGCTTATTTTGTTGACCTTTTCACGTCCGCTCATCCTCAATATGGCACTCGCAAATTGAAGCACGATGAGGTAGGTCAGGAATATGGAGGCCATGGATATGCCCATGAGCTTATAGCGCGGGTTTTCGATATGGGTCTTCCATTTGACTTTATTGCTTTCTTGTGCTTTAATCTTTGAGAGATTTACCCCCAGGTGGGCTTCCGCCATTTTCGTTTCCAAACTGTTGCGTATTGCCTGTTGGCTGGTTGGGTGAAGCACGTATGAGGAAGATATAGCGCATGTCACACCGCCATCTCTGTTTTTATAGAGGCGTATATAGGCATCATAACCATCTTTCTGCCAGTCCTCGTTTTTGCCATATTGGACATGCAGCGTTGCGGTGGGCTCAATGGGGGAGACCATCGTGGTGAGGTTTTCTACTAAGACGGAGTCAGCGTGTCCGCTGTTGTAATTGACGACGAACATTAATATCAAAGCTATTGGCGGAATGAGAGAAATCAGCCAGAACGACTTGGTTTTCGTTAGAACGCTAAGTTCAAACCTCAATATGTTGAAAAACAGCTGTTTGTTCATTTCCAAAAGTCTTTACTTCTTACTAAGTTGGATGAAGATGTCCTCCATTGAGAGAACCTTATGAGATATATGGGTTACGTCGTAGCCCTCTAACAACTTCAATACGTCGATTATGTCTGTTTGTGTCGGTGCTTCGGCGGTTCTTGAAAGTTCGAGGTGTAGAATATCTTGTTCCAAATGAGATGAAATGATGCGAAACGCTCCTTTTAACCTTGTCCGTATGTTTTCAGTGGATGTGTTGTCGCAGTTGGAAACTTCTAAGATAAGGGTATTCTCTTTTGAAAAAGACTTTCTTACGCTATTGACATTTCCGGATATTTCAATTTTACCTTTGTTGAGCAAGACCACATCGCTACATAATTCCTCTACTGACTTCATATTATGAGTAGACAAAATTGCGGTTGCGCCTGTTGATTTATGGTACTCTTGTAATATTTTCATGAAGAGACGAAAATTTACAGGGTCAACTCCTGAAAAGGGCTCGTCCATAAACATTACAGAGGGATTGCTTACAAGGCAACTTGCGAACTGCACCTTTTGCTGCATTCCCTTTGACAGCTCGGACACAAGACGATGCTTCCAATTGTCGATACCGAGCTTTTTAAGCCAATAATCGACATTCTCGTGTGCTTTTTTGTTGTTGATGCCTCTTATGCTGGCAAAGTATGTTAATTGCGTTTCGATGTCCACGCCCGTGTAGAGTCCTCTTTGCTCGGGAAGGTAGGATATGTCTTGCCGAAACCTGTTCATGCTTAGGGTGCTTCCATAATCGACAGTCCCCTCATCGTAATCAAGTATGCGGGTTAAGATTTTTAACAACGTGCTTTTCCCTGCACCATTGGGGCCCACAAGAGCACAAATGGAGTGATCGGGGATGGAGCAGGAAATGTCATCTAAAGCAATATGGTTGTTGTATCTCTTAGTGAGATTTTGGATGGTTATCATATGTTTTGGCTTTTACTTTGAAATACTTCTTTCGGCAATCTTGTTTTTAAGATAACGGGACACAAGTCTTTTCCTTGTGCAAGTCTTTCTTTATTTGCCATGAAGACCTTATTTATGCACTTTCCGCAAAAATCATTGTGCTCACAGTGCTGGCATTCATCCCTGTTTCCATTTTCGGCGCTAAGATTTATTGTTGCGAAAGCGGTATAAAGGGAATTGTTGTGAGACAGAAAGTTCAGATGGGAATCTTCTTTGAAATTGCCTAAAGTCCATTCGCTTCCCATCATGTTGCATGGTTGAACATTGCCGTTGGCTTGGAATGAAAGCATGGTCCACCCCGCTCCACATGACGGGATGGCGTTGGCCACACGTGTTCCGCGAGTTCCCAAACGGTCAATTATAGTATTGATTCGTTTTCCGTATTTCTCTCCCAATTGCATGACTTTTGCTCCCAGTATGCTTCGAGATTTGCTCTTTCTGTCACTCATCATGCATCCGTCTGACAATTTATAAGTCCTTCCTTTTTCGACATTCTCAGGCACACTCACCATTAAATTACGAATGCCATGCGATAGCAAGTGCTCGAAGAAATGGTCTGACTCGTTGATGTTTTCATTGGTGAGCATGTAAACGACGCGAAGGAAATGCGGGTCAACGTCTTCTTTAATTCGAATGATATTGTTTAATGTTCGCTGGAATGTATTCCGCACTCCTCGTTGGTAATCATTGGTCTCATCGCTGAATCCGTCTATGCTGATGCTGAACCCAACCTTATTGCGGTGTTTTTGGTAAATTTGAAGAGTAGAAGGGCGCAACACGACAGCGTTGGTCATGATGGTGATCATGTCAAATTGCTTGCATGCCTCATTGAGAATCTTGTCAAAGTCGGGGTTGATAGTTGGTTCTCCACCGGTCAATTCCAGTGTCTTGACATCACGCTCTTTTAGGGCTTTGAATAACCTTGTGGCCTCTTCGCAGCTAAGGTTTGTACTCTTGTCAGGAGCAAAGGCTCCATAACAATAACGACATTTTAAATTACATTTCTCGGTGATTTCTATGCTGGCAACACGGATGGGAGGCTTGTTCTCGTGAGGTGATTTCTGTGGAAATGGCGAGAAGGTGATAAAGCCCAATCTGGACATATTGGCAAAGAAATTGTTGAAACTGTCAGAAGAAACCTTATACGTTTTTGAGATTTCCCTAAGTATGTCATCCATGTCAGTTTTTCCGTCTACCAATTTTAAGACGGGGAATGCACCAGTAGGAAGGTCTATGTTCTTTCCGGTGGTTAGGTCGATAGCTATTCCAAATTGCTCTGATATGACGACGTGTTCTTTTATTGCGGGATACCTCATGCTTGTTCTTTGTTTAGGCTTCGGTAAGTGCCTTTAAGGACTACCGAAGCCAATGGGTGATTGGTTAGAAAGATGAAAAAGCGGCCACCCCAGCCCATGCGGCTATGTTGCCTCCACATGCTACACACAGGACACATGCTGCGCACCATACGCTTGTGTCAATGTCTTCGTTCCCTTGAACCATGGGGGAAGCACCCATGACTCCGAAATTTAGTTCTTTCATTTTTTGTTTTTTTTATGGTTGATAATTGGTGGTTGAAATGGCTATAGCCTTTTTCTTTTTAGTTCTGCTGCAAATATAACAGAAAATAAAACGAAATAAACGCAAAAAGGAAGATTTTTAGAAAAAAGACTTAAAAAAATACACTTTTGTGTCCCTGTTCCGCTTCAATTAGAAATGAAATTCGTACTTTTGCTTTTGAATTGATAATTTATTTAGCTTATGAAGGATGCACCGAAAGTGTTGTTGGAGGATACGGTTTATTATATTCAAAATGTGGACAGCGGAGCATTGAAACTTGTGGTAAGCGCAGTCAAGGCGTTTGCGAGAAGTACTTATCAAGGGGTATATGTGATAGACCTTTTTGCTAAAAGCGTTCTTTACGTATCTGAAAATTTAGGGAAGTGGTATGGTCGTTCTACTCTGGAACTTAAGCGGGCTGGTATGATGTTTTACTTGGAAAAAATTCCCATGAAGGAACGGAAGTTTTTAAGGGAGGTGAACCAGAAAGGCTTGTTGTTTTTCAACGAACAGCCTTTGGAAGAGCGTTTGGATTATGTTATGACATATGATTTTCATTTGACAGGTGAAAGGAAGCCCAAATTAGTTAATCATAGTTTTACTCCTATGATATTGACGAAAGATGGAAAAATCAGGTTGGCGTTGTGCGCTGTTTCCTTGTCGCCGAGGAATTCTGTTGGTCACTATGTGATGCGTAATGTGGGAACGAAGATGCGTTATGAATATGATTGCAATATGCATAGATGGGTCAAGACGGACTGGAAGAGCTTGGGTGAGATGGAACGTGATGTGCTCTCCATGTCGGCTCAAGGCTATACGATGTCAGATATTGCTGATTGCTTATGTCGAACGGTGGATGCGGTTAAGGCCTGCAAGAAAAAGATGTTCTTGAAGTTGGGCGTAAGGAACATTTCTGGCGCATTGTCTGTGGCGAGAAGCGAGGCTCTGTAGAGCAATAAGGACGTAGGTGTTGCGTGACGATAAGGCCTTGGTAATGGTGGGGCTTTGCCGGGTAAATGTGACCTTGTGTCGTGGTCAAGGCGTTAAAAACCGTTAGGTGCGACACTTTTTTATTGCGGGAATATCCATCGTGTCGAAATTAATTCGTAATTTTGCAAGCGTGTTAATTTAAGGATATGAAACTCGATTTGTTGACAGCAATTTCTCCAGTCGATGGCCGTTACCGTGGTAAGACAGAGCCGCTGGCTGATTATTTTTCAGAGTATGCACTCATTCGTTATCGTGTGCGCGTTGAGATAGAGTATTTCATCACATTGTGTGAACTGCCCTTGCCCCAGCTCGCCTCGTTCGACCACTCCCTTTTCGATCGCCTGCGCGACATTTATCGCCACTTCGACGAGGAATCGGCCCAGCACGTGAAGGACATTGAGAAGGTGACCAACCACGACGTGAAGGCCGTGGAGTACTTCATCAAGGAGGAGTTTGACAAGATCGGCGGCCTGGAGCCCTACAAGGAGTTCATCCACTTCGGCCTTACCTCGCAGGATATCAACAATACCAGCGTGCCCCTCTCGATGAAGGAGGCCCTGCACGATGTCTATTATCCCCAGGTGGAGGAGCTCATCGCCCAGCTGCAGCAGTATGCCGACGAGTGGAAGGATGTGCCCATGCTGGCCAAGACCCACGGACAGCCTGCCTCGCCCACCCGCCTGGGCAAGGAGATCATGGTCTATGTCTATCGCCTCACGGAGCAGCTCAACGAGCTCAAGGCCTGCAAGATGACCGCCAAGTTTGGCGGTGCCACGGGCAACTTCAATGCCCATCATGTGGCCTATCCCGGCTACGACTGGAAGGCTTTCGCCAACCAGTTTGTCAGCGAGAAGCTCGGCCTGCAGCGTGAGCAGTGGACCACACAGATCAGCAACTACGACTGTCTGGCTGCCGTGTTCGACGCCATCCGCCGCATCAACACCATCATCATCGACCTCGACCGTGACTTCTGGATGTATATCTCCATGGAATATTTCAAGCAGAAGATCAAGGCAGGCGAGGTGGGATCGAGCGCCATGCCCCACAAGGTGAACCCCATCGACTATGAGAACAGCGAGGGCAACCTCGGCATGGCCAACGCCGTACTGCAGTTCCTGGCCAGCAAGTTGCCCGTCAGCCGCCTGCAGCGCGACCTGACCGACTCCACCGTGCTCCGCAACATCGGTGTGCCCTTGGGCCACAGCATCATCGCCATACAGAGCACCCTCAAGGGCCTGCGCAAGCTCATCCTCAACGAGGAGAAGATCAGTGAGGATCTCGACAACACATGGGCCGTCGTGGCCGAGGCCATCCAGACCATCCTTCGCCGCGAGGGCTATCCCCATCCCTATGAGGCACTCAAGGCCCTCACGCGCACCAACAAGAAGATGACCGAGCAGACCATCCACGACTTTGTGGAGACACTCCAGGTCAGCGACAGCGTGAAGCAGGAGCTGCGCGCCATCACGCCCCACAACTACACGGGCATGTAATCGCTATTCCACCCTTCTTCCTTGCGGCGGGAGCCGCAGGGAGGGCGGCAGACGAGCGGATTGTCAGGGAAACATCCGGAGAACATTCAAATAACATCATATCATAAGTATCAATTAGTCAAACAAAGAATTGAACGAAGAACACTGCTAACTTACTAATTTCCGCTCTCCACCCCCGTGGAGACGGTCGTTTCGGGATACAGGGGAGCGCTTGACGCGTTGCGCCCGTCTATCGGAATCGCCATGGCCGGGAAGGTCAAACGGTATCGTTCATAGTTCAAGGCAAAAGATTTAAAGATTATGGCAGAAGAAATGGAGAACAAGTCTCTCGGTTCAGCAGAGACACAGAATCAGCAGGGTGAAGGTGGCCGTGAGGGCTATAACAGACCTTCTGGTTATCAGAGAGATTATCACAGTGCAGGCCGCACACAGCGTCCCCGCATCCACACGCAGCGTGCCTACAGCTCTGACCGTGGCCGTGCGCAGGGTGAGGGAGGCTTCCGTCCCGAGGGCTTCGGAGCGGGTTTGCAGGCCGGAGGCGAGCAGACGCGCCAGCCCCGTCAGGGCGGCTACCAGCCCCGCCAGGGTGGTTATCGTCCCCGCTACAACAACAATAATGAGGAGGGTGGCTACCAGCCCCGCCAGGGCGGCTACCAACCCCGCCAGCAGGGTGGCTATCGTCCCCGCTACAACAACAATAATGAGGAGGGTGGTTACCAGCCCCGCCAGGGCGGTTATCAGCCCCGCCAGCAGGGTGGCTATCGCCCCCGATACAACAACAATAATAACTCCGAGAACGGTGGCTACCAGCCCCGTCAGGGCGGTTACGGCCAGCGTCAGCAGGGCGGTTACCGTCCTCGCTACAACAATCAGGGTGAGGGCGGCTATCAGCCCCGCCAGGGTGGCTACGGCCAGCGCCAGGGTGGCTATCGCCAGGGCGGTTATGGTCGCCAGCAGGGCGGCTACGGCCAGCGCCCGGGCTACGATCCCAATGCGAAGTACAGCATGAAGAAGCGCATTGAGTACAAGGAGGAGCACACCGACCCCAATGAGCCCATCCGCCTCAACAAGTATCTGGCCAACGCTGGCGTGTGCTCGCGTCGTGAGGCTGACGAGTTCATCCAGTCGGGTGTCGTCACCGTCAATGGCGTGGTGGCCACGGAGCTGGGCATGAAGGTGAAGCGCTCCGACGAGGTGAAGTTCCACGACCAGCCCGTCACCTTGGAGAAGAAGGTCTACGTGCTGCTCAACAAGCCGAAGGACTATGTCACCACGAGCGACGACCCCCAGCAGCGCAAGACCGTGATGGATCTCGTGAAGGACGCCTGCCCCGAGCGCATCTATCCTGTGGGACGTCTCGACCGCAACACCACGGGTGTGCTGCTGCTCACCAATGACGGCGATCTGGCCAGCAAGCTCACGCACCCCAAGTTCCTCAAGAAGAAAGTGTATCACGTGTTCCTCGACAAGAACGTCAGCGAGGAAGACCTGCAGAAGATAGCCGAGGGCATCGAGCTCGAGGATGGCGAGGTGCATGCCGACGCCATCGAGTATGCCGACGACCGCGACAAGAGCCAGGTGGGCATCGAGATCCACAGCGGCCGCAACCGCATTGTGCGCCGCATCTTCGAGAAGTTGGGCTATCGTGTCGTGAAGCTTGACCGTGCCCAGTTTGCCGGATTGACCAAGAAGAACCTGCGCCGTGGCGACTGGCGTTTCCTCACCGAGAAGGAGGTGGAGATGCTCCGCAACGGTATGTATGAATAGTAAATAATAGGTATCATGTCTAAAAGAACTAAAGTTGTCGATGCCCTCCAAAGCACCGACTATGGCAAAGAGATCACTGTCAAGGGATGGGTGCGGTCGCACCGCAGTAGCAAGGCTGTCGACTTCATCGCCCTCAACGACGGTTCCACCATCAAGAATATCCAGGTCGTCGTAGATCCGGCCAAGATCAGCGAGGACGAGCTCAAGAGCATCACCACGGGTGCTTGCATCCGCGCCACGGGTCTGCTCGTGGAGAGCCAGGGCAAGGGACAGACTTGCGAGATACAGGCCAGCGAGATCGAGATCTATGGTCTCTGCCCCTCCGACTATCCCATGCAGAAGAAGGGCCAGAGCTTCGAGTACATGCGCCAGTATGCGCATCTGCGCCTGCGCACCAACACGTTTGGTGCCGTCTTCCGCATCCGCCACAACATGGCCATCGCCATCCACAAGTATTTCCACGAGCACGGCTTCTATTATTTCAACGCACCGCTCATCACGGCCAGCGACTGTGAGGGCGCCGGCGAGATGTTCCAGGTGACCACGCTCGACCTGGACCGTGTGGCCAAGAGCGGCAAGGTGGAATATGACAAGGACTTCTTCGGCAAGAAGACCAATCTCACCGTCTCCGGACAGCTGGAGGGCGAGCTGGGTGCCACGGCGCTCGGTGCCATCTACACCTTCGGACCGACGTTCCGCGCCGAGAACAGCAACACGCCCCGCCACCTCGCCGAGTTCTGGATGGTGGAGCCTGAGGTGGCCTTCATGGACAAGGACGAACTGATGGACCTTGAGGAAGACTTCATCAAGTATTGTGTGCAATGGGCGCTCGACAACTGCAAGGATGACCTGGAGTTCCTCAACAAGATGGTCGACAAGACCCTCCTGCAGACCCTTGAGGGTGTGGTCAAGGAGAGCTTTGTGCGCCTGCCCTACACCGAGGGCATCAAGATCCTGCAGAAGGCCGCAGAGGACGGCCACAAGTTTGAGTTCCCCATCACGGGTTGGGGCATGGACCTCGCCAGCGAGCATGAGCGTTACCTCGTGGAGGAACACTTCAAGCGCCCAGTCATCATGACCGACTATCCTTCCGAGATCAAGTCGTTCTACATGAAGAAGAACCCCGACGGCAAGACCATGCAGGGCACCGACGTGCTGTTCCCCCGCATCGGCGAGATCATCGGAGGCTCGGTGCGTGAGGAGAGCTATGAGAAGTTGCTCAGCGAGATCGAGCGCCGCAATATGCGCGAGCAGACCTACGACTGGTATCTTGACACGCGCAAGTATGGCTCATGCCCGCACGCCGGCTTCGGTCTGGGCTTCGAGCGCCTCATCCTCTTCGTCACAGGCATGCAGAACATCCGCGACGTCATTCCTTTCCCGCGCACACCGAAGAACGCTGAGTTCTAAACAGGACGCGGCACTTCCCGAATAGATACGGCAAGCCCCGCCTCATCTTCCTCATGGAGGATGAAGCGGGGCTAACTGTTTCCTGTCTGAAATCGCTCAGCCGACGAGTGTCAGGCCGTCATCGGCCAGGACGATGAGGCGCTTCTTGTAGAGGTCGCCCACGGCGCGCTTGAACACCTTCTTGCTCACCTGGAACATCTGCTTGATGTCCTCTGGCGCACTGTTGTCGCCCAGGGGACAGCGCCCGCCGTGTTCCTGCATCCATTGCAGCAGGGTCTTGGAGAAATCCTTGGTCTGGCGGCGTCCCGTGAGTTGCAGGCTGATGTCCATCTTGCCGTCGGGGCGCAGGTTGAGCAGATAGCCCGTCAGGCGGTCGCCCGTGTGGATGGGCTGGAAGATCTGGTCCTTGTAGATCAAGCCGCCGTACTGGTTGTCCACGATGACCTTGAAGCCCAGGTCGGTCTTCTGCCACACCAGGAGCTGCAGGGGCTGTCCTGAAGCCACACCCTTCGAGTTGCCGTCCCGGCTGGGCTGGCAGGCTGTCGGGAAGTCGCCGGGGCGAGGTTGGCTCAGGAACTTGTCGACCTTGGCCGACGCCACGATGCGGTAGCTCTCCTCGTCCACATGGATATAGACGATGTAATATTCTCCTATCTCCATGTGCCGCTTCTGCTCATGGAAGGGGCAGAAGACATCCTTCATCAGTCCCCAGTCGAGAAAGGCGCCATACTCGTTGACCCACGTGCACTTCAGGTAGGCGAAGTCGCCCACCTTGGCCAGTGGCTGCTCGGTGGTGGCGATGAGCCGCTCGTCCTGGTCGAGGTAGACAAAGCATGTCACCTTGTCGCCTTCTTTCACACCCTCAGGCACATATTTGGCAGGCATGAGGATTTCTCCTTCGGCCCCTCCGTCGAGGAAGATGCCGAAAGTCTCCTTCCCTCCGAACGCGTGGGGATTGGGGCGCTCGGCCAGTCGGGTCATCTTGAGTGTGTTGTAGTCTCCTATTTTGATGGTGTTCATATGGCGGTTGTTGTGGGGTTGTCGGATGTGTGGGGTTCGCTCTCAGGCAGGAGCAAGCCATCCTTCATGTGGATGGTACGGTCGGTGATGGAGGCCAACTGCTCATCGTGTGTGACGATGACAAAGGTCTGTCCGAACTTGTCGCGCAGGTCGAAGAACAGTTGGTGCAGTTCAGCCTTGTTTTTGGTGTCGAGGCTTCCCGATGGCTCGTCGGCCAGGATGACCGCAGGCTCGTTGACCAGCGCGCGTGCCACGGCCACGCGCTGCTTCTCGCCGCCCGACAGTTCGTTGGGCTTGTGCCCCGCCCGGTCGGCCAGCCCGAGGAATTGCAGCAGCTCCTCGGCGCGTTCCTTGGCTTGGCTTCGCCCCTTGCCGGCGATGAAGGCGGGGATCATGATGTTCTCCAAGGCCGTAAACTCCGGCAACAACTGGTGAAACTGGAAGACGAAGCCGACATGACGGTTGCGGAAGTCGGAGAGCTTGTTGGTGGACAGTCTCGACACGTCGATGCCATCGACGGTGACCGTGCCGCTGTCGGGCCGGTCGAGCGTGCCGATGATCTGCAGCAGTGTGGTCTTGCCGGCACCTGAGGGTCCCACGATCGATACGATCTCGCCCTTGTCGATGTGCAGGTCGATGCCCTTGAGCACCTGCAGGCTGCCGAATGATTTGGTGATACCTTGAATGTCTATCATAAGAATGAGTCTTTTCGTCCGGTGATGGCGGTGGGTGTAGCCACCTGGGATGTGTTTATTTCTTGAACCAGTGCTTGTGGCTTTGCAGCCAGTTGCTGATGGCCTCATAGGCCGACTGCTCTTCCGTGTGCTGCGGCTGGGCGAAGGTCATGGTGGTCTTGTCGTCGCCAAACTGGTCGGGGAAGATGATCATGAGGTTCTTGCCGGTGAAGTACTTGGTGATCTCCTCGGGCAACTTCTCCTGTGCGTTCTTGTACGACACGGTGCCTTTTCTGGCGGTCACCACCACAAACAGGTGGTCCTCCTGTATGGTGCTGGCCAGCTTGGGCATCTCGTTCCAGTGTTCCATCGACAGGTATTCGGCGCGCATCTCGGGGTGGTGGTTGCGCACAAACTCGCTGATCATCATCAGCGTGTCACCCCGTCCGTGGAAGAGTATGCGGCACTCCAGGTTCTCGGTCAGCCGTGCCAGCCGTTCCAGCCAGCGGTAGAAGCCCGGCTCATACTGTGCGCGGGAGGGCACGGCCACCTCTATGCGGCGCAGGGTGGACAGCGGATGGTGCAGTCGTGCCATGATGATCTGGCGGTTGAGGCCGTTGAACAGGCTTTGGTGGAACTGCCCCCAGAACTTCGGTGACACGCTGGCGTGCATGTGCATGCCGATGATGATCTCCGAGGCCTGGAACTCCTTGAACGCATGCTTGATGCCGTTGGCGATGTTGGCGGCCACGCGCACTTGGGTCTGCAACTTCACGTCAGATCCGGCGGCATACTGCGTGACCTGTTCCAGCAGTCGGGCTCCCTGCTCCTGGTTGGCCCGCATGTTCTCGTCGTCATACACCACGTTGAGCGCCATGATGCCCCGGTTGCGCTTGGCACTGCGCATCATGATGGCCATGGCTATCAGCTCGTTGGCATACTCGGGATATTTCACCGGTACGAGGATGCGCTCATCGTCGGGCTTCTCCTCGCTGAGGGCCACGTCCTTGTCGCGCAGGATGATGCGTTGGGCCGACCATTCGGTCACGATGGATGAGATGACGCAGGTGAAGAGGATCATGATGACCACGCCGTTGAGCATGCTCTCGTCCACGAGGGGATGCCCCTGTGCGTCCTTCAGGCTCATGCCCACCAGGACCATGGCGATGGCGCCAGCCGCATGGGCGGATGTGAGGCCGAACATCATGTGTCCCGACGAGATGGGCAACCGGAACAAGGTGCAGGCCAGGTGGGCCGCCACCGCCTTGCCCAAGGTGCCGAAGACCACGATGCAGAGCACCACCCAGATGATGCTGCCGCCGGCGAAGAGCAGCCGCAGGTTGATGAGCATGCCCACGCCGATGAGGAAATAGGGTATGAAGAGCGCGTTGCCGATAAACTCGATGCGGTTCATCAGCGGTGACACGTGGGGTATGTATCGGTTGAGGATGATGCCGGCGAAGAACGCCCCGAAGATGCCTTCGAGTCCCACCAGGTCGGCCAGGGCCGCGCAGAGGAAGAGCATGGCCATGACAAAGATGAACTGCATCACGGCGTCGCTGTAGCGCCGCAGGAACCAGCGGGTGAGGCGCGGGACCACGAAGATGAGCCCTCCGCAGTAGGCGGCGAACTTGACGGCAAACCACAGCCAGAACAGGGGCGAGCCGTTGCCCTCGTGGGCCGACACGATGGCGGCCACGATGATGAGCGATATGAGCAGGCTGAGCATGGTGGAGCCCACGCTGAGCGTCACGCTGGGCTTGCGCTGCAGGCCGTATCGTGCCACGATGGGGTAGGAGACCAGGGTGTTGGAGGCCATGATGCACCCTAAGAGCAGGGCGGCGGCCGCGCTGTAGCCCAGCAGGCTGACCCCCATGAGGTAGGTCATCGCGAAGGGGATGAGGCACGTGAGCAGGCCGAAGGCCACGATGCGGTACTTGTGTTTCTTCACACCGTCCATGTCCATCTCCAGCGAGGCGAGAAACATGATGTAGTAGAGCCCCACGCGCCCGAAGAGCTCAAAGGAGGCGTCGCGTTGCAGGATGTTGAGCCCATACTGCCCGATGACCACGCCCGCCAGCACCATGCCGATGATGTGTGGTATGCGCAGCTTGCCCATGATGATGGGCGCGAAGAGGATGATCAGCAACACCACGAAGAAGATGAGTGTGGGGTCGGTGATGGGGAAGTATGAGGCTATGTTTGGCATGCCGTGGATTGTACCTTTGTTGATACGTGCAAAGTTACTGATTTTTTCCGAAAGTCTTGTTGTCGGAGGGCAAAAAGCAAGCGCCGCACGGTGGGATGGGACCCTGATGGAGCCCGTCCGGCCATGCGGCGCCGTCAAGATGTGCCGTTTCTGTTCAGAACTTCACCTTGTAGCTCAGTCCCAGGATGTGCATGTTGCGGTTGTCGTTGTCGTCGTCATCCTTGCTGTTGTCCTGGTAGCGGTAGTAGATGCCGAGCTTCTGTCCCTTGATGAAGGTCCAGTCGAGTCCCACGGTGTAGCGCACCTTCTCCACGCTCCAGCTGTTGTAGAGCTCCACGTTGGCGTAGGGCTCCACGTCGAGTCCCTTCTTGTCGTACGACACTTGCAGGCGGCTTCTGAGCACGTTCTTGCCCTTGCCGCTGTAGGTCTTCTGTTTGCCGTCCCAGTCCTCGTCGTCGAAGTCGTATCGCTGTGCGATGGTCTTCTCCGGGCGGTAGGTGTATTGCCAGCGTTCGCGCAGGTCCACCTTCCAGTCGCCCAGGCTGACGCCTCCCGTGAGGTCCACGTTGAAGCGGTGCCGCGGCCCCCAGTAGGAGGCCTGCTTGTTCACCTTGCCATAGTTGGCCTTGTTGGGGTCCTCGTCGTGATAGGTGTATTTGTCGACGTGATTGTAGAGGAATGTGTAGCCCACGCCGGCCTTCAGCCACTTGGTGAGCTTGTATTCTCCGCCGATTCCTATGGACCATCTGCTGTTTTGCTTCAGGTTGTCGGCCGTGCGATACTCGGCTTCCAGGTCCACACTGGCTTTCTTCGACAGTTTCTTCTCGGCGCTGATGTCCGTCCACACGCCGAAGTCGTCGCTGGTCTTGGGCTCCTTTTGCGCTGAGGCCATGAGGGGCATGGCCATGAGGGCGAGGGCCAATAGTGTTTTTGTTTGCATGTCTTTATGAGGGGTTGATGGTTGGGCTTCTGTTTCAAGCGGGAAACTGCTTGCGGTCTTCCGTTGTCAGGCGGATTTTCTGGTCCAGGTCGCCGTCGCTAGACGCGGCGTCGTAGTAGACCTTGAGCATGGCCATGTCGCGCAGGAAGTCGACGCTTCCCACCTCCACGCGCAGGATGTGCAGGCCCAGCCGCTGGGTGAGGTCCTCCGTCAGCTCCCCGCGCTTGTCGGGGGTGATGAGGTCTATGCGGTCATACTGCACCAGCTTGGCCGGCTCTTGCTTCAGCCGTGCCTCGCTGATCCAGATGCAGAGGATGACGATGAGGTTGGTGGTGATGAGCTCCACGACGCTCACGCTGTTGGCGATGGCGTTGACCACCGACAGGGCTATGATGACAAACATATAGGTCATCTCCCTGACGGGCATGGCGTCGGTGCGGTATCTCATGATGGAGAAGATGCCGAAGAGGCCGATGCCGATGCCGATGCTGGTCTTGGCCTTGAGGTCTTCGAGCACGAAGATCATGAAGTAGACCAGGAAGAAGATGGCCACGCTCATGAGCATGAACGAGAAGTAGAAGTCGCGCCGGTGGCTTTTCTTGAAGTAGAGGCGGTCGACGATGACCCAGCTGACAATCATCAGGATGACAAAGCGGACGATCATCAGGGGAAAGTCGGGTGAGAAGGTAAAATTGAAGATATTCATGATTAAAGGTTGTTGTTTCGGATAAAGGTGATTGATGTTTTGTGTGCGCGTTGCTGCTGCGGGGCGTGTGGCGTCATTGCGCCATCATCTTCTCGATCTTTCTCAGCCGAGGCTTGATGCGGTTGCGCCGCAGCGAGTCGTCGGTGAGCGCCGCGCCGATGAGATACTTGCTGAATCCCATGGGCTTGATGCCCAGTTGCATGAGCGACTTGAGGATGGGGCTTGGTTGCAGCCCGTCGCGCTTGAGCTCCACGATGACGATGCCGGCCATGTCCTGGTGCCGCCCGGTCACGATGTTGTCAAACTGCAGGTCAAAGTCGATGGTGAGCCGTTCGGTCTTCAGCTTGTTGACCAGCGTGACGCGGTTGAAGTGGTTCTCCACCTTCTCCGTGAGCAGTGTGGGGTCGTAGCCGAGGTTGGTGGCCAGGAAGTCGTCGTAGGCTTGCGAGGCTTCGTCCTGCGGGGTGAACATGATGTCGTGTCGCGGGCACCGGGGGTCGAAGCCGTGCATGTTGATGCGCTTCTTGTGTGTGCGCCCGTGGTTGTTTTTGGTCTTCACCTCCAGGAAGTTGAGCCCCGAGTTCACATAGGAGCGGATGCGCAGCTTCTGCCTGTTGGCATGTCCTGTCTCGTGCCGCCGGTACATGGCGCAGTCGGGCGTGTCGAAGTAGACCGTATAATAAGGTGATATGCGCTCGCCCTGTATGTCCTGCACACGATAGTCATCTTGTGCCAACAGCAAGAGTTGGCGCAACATGGGCTTTGTGGTGACGAATTTGGTGTCCGTACGGTTCATCAGCCGTATGCCGCTCATTTCGTCAAGTGTGATCGGTGCGTAGTGGCTTAGGATATCGATCATTTGTAACGGTTTTTAGTTCTATGTTACAAAGTTACTACAAAATGAGGTATTTGACAAGTGAAATGGCGAAAAATGTTTTGGAAATGTTGTGTAGTGACGATGAAGAAACAAATTGGTATGATTTGAGCCAAAAAGGTGAGGCTGACACCCGTACTGAATGATTGTTTTCTCACTCAGATCGTACCAAGTTGTTTTTTTTAGCGCCACGTATTGGCCGTTTTCATGCGTTTCCGGTTCTGGCAACTGTCCGCACGCAAAGAGCCGGTGGGAGTGGGGTGACGGTTTGCCACCCACTCCCACCGGCTCTGGTGTTTGCGGTGTGTGTAGTCGTTATTTCTTGATGTCGCCCTTGCTGACGAGGTATTCGGCGATCTGCACGGCGTTGAGCGCGGCGCCCTTGCGGATCTGGTCGCCTGTGAGCCACAGGGTGTTGCCCAGGTCGTCGGCCAGGTCCTTGCGGATGCGTCCCACGAACACGTCGTCCTTGCCTGCGCTCTCCAGGGGCATCGGGTAGACGTAGTTTTGCGGATCGTCGACGACGGTCACGCCGGGAGCCTTCTCGAGCGCCTCGCGGATGGCCTCCACGCTGACGGGCTGTTCCGTCTCAAACCACACACTCTCCGAGTGGGAACGCAGGGAACTGACCCTGACGCAGGTGGCCGATGTGCGGATGTCGCTGTGCATGATCTTGCGTGTCTCGTTGAACATCTTCATCTCCTCCTTGGTATAGTCGTTGGGCGTCATCTTGTCGATCTGCGGGATGACGTTGTAGGCCAACTGGTGGGGGAACTTGCTGATGGTCGACACGTGGCCCTCTTCCACCATCTCCTTGTATTGCTGCTCGAGCTCTTTCATGGCCGCCGCTCCTGCGCCCGAGGCGCTCTGGTAGCTGGCGATGTGCACCTTGCGTATGTGCGACAGCTTGTCGATGGGGTTGAGTACCACGACCATCATGATGGTGGTGCAGTTGGGGTTGGCGATGATGCCGCGCGGGCGGACGAGTGCGTCCTCGGCGTTTACCTCGGGCACCACGAGAGGCACGTCCTCATCCATGCGGAAAGCGCTGGAGTTGTCGATCATCACCGCGCCATACCGGGTGATGGTCTCCGCAAACTCCTTGCTCGTGCCGGCACCTGCCGACGTCAGGGCGATGTCCACGTCCTTGAAGTCATCGTTGTGTTGCAGAAGCTTCACCTCATAGTCTTTTCCGCGGAAGTTGTACTTGCTGCCTGCGCTGCGGCTTGAGCCGAACAGCACGAGGTCGTCCAATGGGAAGTTGCGCTCGGCGAGGATGCGGAGCAGCTCCTGGCCCACGGCGCCACTGGCACCGACAATAGCTACTTTCATAATCTTTTTCCTTTCTCTTATTTGTGGTTTGCGACTGCAAAATTACAATATTCCTTGCAACAAATTGTCAAAAGACCAACAATATTCACGCGTTTTGCTCATTTTTGCTACATTTTCTGAGAAAAACGCTATGATTCGTCAGCTCATTCTCTTCTGGTGCACTTCATGGTCAGCTTCGTTCCGGGCGATGAAGGCTTGCATGGGGTGGGGGCCTTTGTGCCCTCTGCCAGGGGAGCAAGGGGCTTCGCTCCCTTGGCATGACGAACGGTCCGGTTGGCTATGACTGTCATGATTTTTGGTCGAAAAGTTTGTCACGGATGACCGATGAAATAGAACGCGAAAATGGCGTTTTTCATCGGTCGCGCCACGATTTGCATGGGGTAATTTTGCGATAAAGGGTATATTGTGTTGCGATATACCCTTTATCGCGATGCGATAAAGCGTTAATCACGTCATGATAAAGGGTATATCGCAACACGATAAAGGGTATTCTTTGATGAAAAGTATTTACTTTTCAGGCTTAATAAAATCGCAAATCTTATAAACCACTAATTATCAGTTGATTACGAAAAGTGCCGAAAATTCGCGTATTTCGGCCAAAATATTTTGAAGTTGAAAATAACGCCTGTTTTTTTATATACATTGTCCGCTTTCTTCAAAGCTGGGTGCCATGACGACTGTTTGCACTACGATTGTGGCTTTTAGGCCGACAATAGAGACCAATGGAGGCAAGGGTGGGTTGCGTTCGGACAGCCCACCCTTGCGCTACCTGTACCAGGCCGTGCAAGCGACAAAATCGAGCGCAGGCCATGCAAGTGGCGAAACCGAGCACAGCGTATGCGTGTGCGGTTTAACGGTTAACCTTCGAACCGTTGGCCTCATCACTCCCTATTCCGCAAATGCCTTTCATGGTCTGGCAGTCCGCAGGAAGCTTAGTCCTTGGCCAGACGGAAGTCGGTGGCCGAGAACCAGGTGCCGTCGAAGTGGCTCTTGGTGATGCCCGGCACGGTGGTCACGCCATACCTGACGACCCTTGAAGCCTTGATGCCCTTGATCTCCACCTTGCACCATCCGTATCCGTTGCCGTCGTTGGCCTCGGCAATCTTGGTGAGCAACCGCGCCGGTCGGTCACCCGTCACCTGTGTGGTCGCCTTGGCCTCTTGCCACAGCGTGCCGCCCGTGTTGCCCTCGGCCGGAATCTCTGCCCGGTAAATCTTGCCGTCGGCCAGGGCGTAGACGAAGGCGCCCGGACCGTCGGAGCGCACGACGGCCGTCAGCGTGTAGGTGCCCTTCTCCTGCAAGCTGTCGGTGCGCTCCATGCGGTAGAGCTGCGCACCGTTTTCGTCGTAGCAGTCCAGATAGCGCTTGTCCTCGTTGCCGGTGTAATACTCGCCGGAGGCAGTGTAGCGGTCGTTGCAGTTGTCGCCTTGCAGTAGAGTCCAGCCGTTGGCCTTCATGTAGCTCCACTCGTCATCGTCGATGTAGAAACCGTTGTGCGTGTTGTTCTTGATCCACATCTCGTTTTGGCGCTGGATGTGTAGCGACCTTTGCTCCGCCAGGTTGCTGATGATGATGGTGCCACAGGCTATAGCCCCTGTGAGCGACGCCACGAGCAGTAGGGCCAAGGCCAGGCGGCTGGCGCCCGAGAGGCTGAGGTTAGGGTTGTGGCGCGAGCGCAGGCTGGAGGTCAGTCCGAAGACGATGAGGCTGATAAACAGGCCGAGGCTCACCAGGCCGATGCTTCCCACCCAGGGATGCTCCATCCAACTGAAGGCGACACCCGCACCGTTGAAGATGGTCAGCGATGGCACGAAGAGCAGCAACAGCAACATCACCAGTAGCCACAGGCATCCCAGCACCACTGCCACGGCCGTCAGCCACATCACCAGTTTCACACCGAAGAGGATCATCTCGCCCAATGTGGAGAGACACCCTCCGCGTTGCCGGGGTTGCGGCTGCGCCTGGTTGACGCTGTCGGCCGTTACCTCTTCGGCGATGTTTTGCGGATTGACGTCGCGTCCGTTCATGCGCAGGCGGTCCTCCGGGCTGTAGGCCGGAGGCAGCGTGATGCCCAGGATGAAGTAGGCCAAGATCCAGTAGAACACGATGTGGTGCAAGTGGCAGCAGACCAGCACCAGCGGGATGGTGATGGCTGCGAGGCGCCACCAGGTCACGTCGCCGCCATAGTAGTGCGCCAAGCCGGCCATCACGCCCGCCACCTTCTTGTTGTCGGTGTCGCGGTAGAGGCGCTTGCCCGGCCTGAGCAGCACGCGCTTCAGCTGCTCGAAGACCGATGAGGCGGTGCCCGTCTTGCCGTCAGCCTGCGTGTGGGCTTCCTCCTCGTCGTCGGTGCCGTCCATCTCTTGGGGATTTCCCATGCGCCCGATGATGTCCTGCACATCGCTGATGTCGATGGCCGCCTTGCCCGAGGCCACCACCTCGTCGAAGAGTTCGGCGATGCGCGCCTCGATGTCGTCCACGATCTCGTGTCCGCCCTCCTTGCAGGCGAAATAGTTGCGGAGCGAGTCCTCATATTGTTTCAGCAGGTCGTAGGCGTCTTCATCGATGGCGTAGAGGCGACCCTGCATGTTGATGGTGATGTTCTTTTTCATGATCAGGTGTTTTGTTGGTGTTTGTTCTTCAGGTAGTTCACGGTGTTGGCGATCTCGTTCCAGGCCTCGTCGAGCTCGCGGAGCGTCTGACGGCCCAGGTCGGTCAGCTCATAATACTTGCGGGGCGGGCCCTGCCGGCTCTCCTCCCAGTGGTATTGCAGCACGCCATCACTCTTCAGGCGGTTGAGGAGAGGGTAGAGGGTTCCCTCCACCACGAGCAGCTCGGCCTCCTTGAGCGAGCGGATCACGTCGGAGGTGTAGGCCGGCTGTCCGTCGAGCAGCAGCAGGATGCAGTATTCGAGCATCCCTTTGCGCATCTGCGATTTGGAGTTGTCTTTCTTCATGTTGGGTTGGGGTTGTATGTTGTTCGACCGCAAAAGTAATGCAATATTATGTACCTTGCAACGCAAAGTACCTGTTTTCTGTATTTATTTAACGTTTGTTAGCGTTTCCGGATGTTCCTAAGGCGGGCTCAGTCCATTGGCATTGCCGGTTTTACAGTTTCTGTCCATATCAATCTGTGGGGCAGAAAAATCAAAAAGCATAGGCCGAAAAGCCCAAAAACTTAGTAACTTTGCATCATACACAATCAACAAACGGACACTGCTAAAACCATCAGACCTATGAGACATGCCATTCTCCTCAGTATGATATGCGTGGGCGCGCAAGCCTTTGCCGGCCATGTGGTCAACCTTGGCGGCGCGTGGAAGGCCACCTTCGACGGTGCCACCCATGCCGTGACCCTGCCAGGCTCGATGCTCACCAACGACCTCGGCGACTTGCCCTCGGTCAGCACCCAGTGGACAGGGTCGCTCTACGACTCGTCGTTCTACTACAATCCCTACATGGAAAAGTACCGCCATGCGGGTCACATGAAGTTTCCCTTCTTCCTTACCCCCAACCGCCACTATGTGGGCACGGTGGCCTACAGCCGCACGGTGAGGGTGCCCAAGACGTGGAAAGGCCGCCGCGTGGAGCTCTTCCTGGAGCGGCCACACATCGAGACCACCGTCACCGTGAACGGCCGGCGGGTGGGCCACCAGATGAGCCTCAACACGCCACACGTCTATGATGTGACCGACTGCCTGCAGTATGGGCGCGACAATGAGCTCACCGTCACCGTCTACAACGGCATCGAGAATGTCTGTGTGGGACAAGATTCGCACAGCGTGACCGACCAGACGCAAGGCAACTGGAACGGCATCGTGGGCCGCATGGAGCTGCGCTGCGAAGGGCGGCAGCCCGTGGGCCGCGTGGCTGTCTTCCCTGACATTCACCAGCAGGTGGCACGCGTGGTGGTGCCACAGGCCAAGGGCAAGTTGCGCTTCGCGATTGACGGCACGCCCGTGACGGCCTCGCGGCAGGACGACTCCACCTATGTGGTGTCCATGAAGGGCGCCCAGTTGTGGTCGGAGTTCACGCCGCGCCTCTATCAGTTGGCGGTCTCGACGCGCGACGACACGGTGCGCACCACCTTCGGCATGCGTGAGATTACCGTCAGGGGCATGCAGGTCTACCTCAACGGCGAGCCCATCTGGATCCGTGGCACGGTGGGCAACTGCGACTTCCCGCTGACGGGATTTCCGCCCACAGATGTCGCAAGCTGGAAGGCGCTCTTCACCAAGTGCAAGCAGTATGGCCTCAACGCCATGCGCTTCCACAGCTATTGTCCGCCCGAGGCGGCCTTCACCGCTGCCGACGAGGTGGGCTTCTACCTCCAGCCCGAGGGCCCCAGCTGGCCCAACCACGGCGTGAAGATGAACCGCGGCATGTACATCGACACCTATCTCATGGACGAGACCAAGCGCATGACCGCCGCCTACGGCAACCATCCCTCGTTTGTCATGATGTCGGCAGGCAATGAGCCGGCCGGCGACTGGGTGGCCTGGGGCGACCGATGGGTGGACTACTGGAAGAAGACCGACGCGCGCCGCATCTACGCCAGCTTCAATGTGGGTGGCGGATGGGCCTGGGATGGCGGATCGCAGTATCACGCCAAGGCGGGAGCGCGTGGGCTCGACTGGGACCGGCGCGCCCCGCAGAGCACCGACGACTACTATGACCAACTGCTCTATCCGCGCAACTACAAGGGGCAGCAACCCAACAACTCGCCCATCATCGCACACGAGCAGGGACAGTGGTGCGCCTTCCCCGACCTCAGCGAGCGCTCGCAGTACACGGGTGTCTACAAGGCTTACAACTTCGACATCTTCGCTGACTTGCTCCGCGACCACGGCATGGAGCAGATGGCCACCAAGTTCCTGCACTCCAGCGGCAAGCTGCAGACCCTCTGCTACAAGTATGAGATAGAGCGCAACTTGCGCACCAAGGGCTATGCCGGCTTCATGCTCCTCGCCCTCAACGACTATAGCGGGCAGGGCACGGCGCTTGTCGGACCGCTCAATGTCTTCTTCCGTGAGAAGGGCTACGTGGACAGCACACAGTGGCGGCAGTTCTGCAACGATGTGGTGGTCATGGCCGAGTTCCCCAAGTTTGTCTTCACCACCGGTGAGCAGGCTGAGGTGGCGGTCGATGTCTACAACGCCACAGGCGGCCGCACGCTCAGCCAGGCGCGCTTGTCTTACGCCATCTCGCCCTCTGGGACGGGCGGCACCGTGCTCACCGCTGACCTGCCGGCGGGCAAGAGCCTGAAGGTGGCGCGCGTGCCCCTCTTCACCGACACCACGCTGCCCGGCAAGTACACCCTCACGCTCACTCTGGCCGAGGGGCAGCGCACTTACACCAATACCTATGACTACTGGGTCTACCCCACACAGCAGGCTGAGCTCTCGACCAAGGACATCTACGTGGCCGACACGCTCGACGCCAAGGCCGTCGGCGTGCTCAAGCGGGGAGGCAAGGTGCTCATCACCGCCGCGGGGCGTGTGCGCTATGGCAATGATGTCAAGCAGCAGTACCTGCCCGTCTTCTGGAACACCAGTTGGTTCAAGATGCGGCCGCCACACACCACAGGTGCCTACATCGACAAGGAGCATCCGATCTTCCGCGAGTTCCCCACCGATGACTGGTCGAACCTCAACTGGTGGGAACTGCTCAACCGTGCGCAGGTCATGAACCTCTCGGAGCTGCCTGCCTCCTACCAGTCGCCCGTGCAGCCCATCGACACCTGGCACGTCAGCCGCAAGCTGGGCATGATCGTGGAGGCCAATGTCTTGGGTGGCCGCTTGCTCATGACCACCATGGACATCACCTCCAACCTCGACCATAGGCCCGTGGCGCGCCAGATGCGCAAGGCCATTGTCGACTACATGCAGTCGGCCGACTTCCAGCCGTCGCTCACCCTCGACGCACAGGTCATCACCGACTTCTTCACCAAGACGGCACCGCCTGTCAACATGTACACACACGACTCGCCTGACGAGCTCAAGCCCAAGCTCAAGTGACGGCGCGTCTGCCGCCACGCTCCGAAAGACAGAAGAAAAACCGCCTCCAAACCTCTTTTCATCACCAACAAGTGAGAAAAATGAGGATGGAGGCGGTGAATATCAGAATAATTGTGTAACTTTGCAATCCGTCACGTTTGCGCCCGTGGCGAAATTGGTAGACGCGCCAGACTTAGGATCTGGTGTCTTGCGACGTGCAGGTTCGAGTCCTGTCGGGCGCACACAAAAAATCCTAACCGCTCACATCCAGGCGGTTAGGATTTTTTTAGTTCTTCCGGAGTTTTTGTGATAGACAACAATGGAGACAACGCTCATGGCGAGTGCGTCTTGCCGCCCATGCGTGAGCCTGTTGTCTCCATTGTCGTCAAGAGCAGATGCTTCCCGCTATCTGACGGTCATCTTCCACGTCTTGCGGCCCTTCTTCACGATGACGATGCCACGCTGTGGCTGCGTCAGGCGCTGGCCGTCGATGGAGTAGTAGACCACGGGAGCGTCAGCGTCGTCACGCGTCTCATCGCTCACCACCACGTCGTGGATGGCGTTGGCCACAGGGTCGGCCAGGAAGGCACGGATGGTCTTTCCGAGGTTTTCGTAAGCCTTTCGGCATGCGGGATACTGTGAGCCGCTGTAAGTATAATAGGTGAAGATGTCCTCGCTCTTCTGCAGGCTGTCGGCCAGGTAGGCGCGAGCTCCCTCACCATACTGGGCGATGACCTGGTAGGCCAGGTTGATGGTGTCGGCCAGAGCCATGTAGTTGCGGTCCACGCTGACATCGGAGGTGTTGGAGATGCGGTAGCCCAGGCGGTAGAGTGTGTCAAGCTCGGTGGCGAAGGGCGGCAGGACGGTGCCTTTGTCCGTCGGCATGTAGGCGGGCACGGTGGCTGTGGGAGTGAGCAGGCCTGCGTCACGGCTGAGCGTGGTCCGGAGTGTGGAGCCGCGCCACAGGCCGTCGAGACGGGCGCAGGTGGTGTCGGTCGAGAGTGTCACGTTGGAAGCCTCGATGGTGCGCAGGGCATCATGGTCGGTGAGATAGAGCAGCGGAGCCATGGCTTCCACCTCGCGCACGTTCGTCACCGTGAGGCGCGAGCGCAATACCTCGGTGACCACACGTCCCTGCATGCCGTAAGGCAGTTGAGCGGCGAAGGGCATCACCACGTCACCCCATTGTCCGGCACGTGCGCTGTCGAGCACGAGCACGGCCTTGCTGGCGGTGAAGGCCGTCGGCGTGGCAAACTCATGGGCGGTGTGGATTTCCAGACTGTCGCACACGCCGCCTGCCACGATGTTCTTGGCGCCTGTAATGGGAGCGGTGGTGAAGAAGAGGGCGTTGGGGTTGGCGGCCTCTGGCTGTGAGGCCAGTTCGGCCACGGCGGTCATGTCGTAGGCGGTCACGGCGGCGTCACGTGCCTGTTCGGTGAAGCGTGTGGCGCTCCAGTCGCCCGTCACGGTGGCCGTGCGACCCTGTGCCGTGATGGTCAGGGTGGGGTTCTTCGCGACGAAGTAGACGATGCTGTCGGGCGTGTCGAAGATCATGTCGGAGCGCAGGCCGGCGTTGACGCGCTTTACCATTGACGCGCGGTAATAGCGGTTTTCCTGCAGACCGGTGAAGACGAGGGTGGTGTCGCGTGTCTGTCCCACCTCAAAGGTCAACTTGTTGACGGCTCGCGTGGCACACTTGTCCCACTCGCCTGTGGTGCCGTTGAGGCTGTCGAGCTGACAGGTGAACACGGGTTGGCAGTAGCTGCCGTTGGCCCCGTTGGTGAGGCTGACGGCCACGATGGCCCGGTTGTCGTTGATCTGCTGGTAGCGTATGCCGTCGTGGTCAAGGGTTGTGGCGCTCGCCTCCACGCTGATGCTGCCCAGGTGCAGGTCGGCCACGCTCTGGTTGACCTCCACCGAGAGTGTGTCGAGGATGTTCTTGTTGGCGTCGGTCAGCCAGAGGTAGAGACGCTTGTTCTGTGTGGGGCGGTAGGTGAAGGAGAAGGTGGCGCTGTCGCCCGATGCGGTGTAGGTCGTCATCTCGTAGGCTGTGGCCGTGGTGGGCATGTTCTTGCTGTAGCTGCAATAGAGGTAGACGCCGCGGTAGGCCAGTGTGCCCTCGTTCTTCAGTGTGGCCACGACCTGTCCTTCCGTGCGGTAGTACATCTTGCCGCAGTCGAGGTGTCCGCTCAGGTTCTGTCGCTTGGGCGTGATGTTGGCCAGTGCGGCCTGTCCGCTGCTGAAGCCGTTCATGCCTGTGGAGTCGTCCACGGTGTAGTAGCCGTCGGCCTGTCCGCCCCAACCGAAGTTGAAGTGGTAGAGGCCTGTGGAGGCTTGGTAGCCGTCGAGCACCACGGCGTGTCCGCCCTGGCTGTCATTGGCTCCCGAGTAGAGCAGGGGACGTCCGCTGCGCACGTTGGAGTAGATCAGGTTCTCCCAGCCCTGTTGGCTGTAGTTCCACTTGCCCACATAGTCGTTGGCCAGGGCAAACTGTCCGGAGATCGATTCGCCCATCTTGTCGGTGTTGCCGGCCGTGGCCGTGCCGTCCTGGTAGCCGTAGCCCAGGTGGGCGCAGGTGCCCACGGCGTACATCAGCACCGCCACGGCGGAGTCTTGCTGAAGGGAGCCGGTGCCGCTGAGCTTCATGAGGTCATAGCGCACGGGGGTGCCGGCTGGCAGCGACATGGTGACGGGGGCGTGAAACCAACCCTCGTTGTAGGTAGGAGTGGCGTAGAGCAGGGTGTCGGGGTTGTCACGGCGGAAGTAGTAGACTATCTGCGAGGCGGCCGTGGCCTCGCATCCCGAGAGGGCCTGCTGGCCGTTGTCCGAGCGGTGTGGCGCCAGCATGTTGTAGGGGTAGCCTTGGCTCCAGTGGGTCTTCACCAGGGGCTGCACGTCGGTCCATGTGCTCTTGTAGGTGGGCACCTGCAGACGCTGGGCCACGGAGCGCCGCGCCACCTTACGGGTGCGTGTCTTCTGGGTTTGCTGCAGGGCTTCCACCTTCTTGGTCCACGAGGCAAGCAGGTTCTTCAGGCCGTCGGGCAGGTGAGCCGGGTCATAGTCGCCTTGGTCGGTGTAGCCCACGATGGGTGCCGTCTCGTCGTCGCCGCTGGCGATGACGTAGCCCTTGCCGGCGCCGCGCGAGAAGATGTAGTAAGGAGCGTTGGATACATTGTCGGTTGTGGCGTCGTTGATGCCGACAAACTGTTGTGCCACTTGGCGTGCCTCCCGTCGGCTGATGGGGTTGGCTTGTGCCTGTAGGCCGAGCAACAGCGCACAGGCGGTCAATGTGTATTTGGCTTTCATATAGTGATAATGATGGTTTCTTACGGCAAAGGTATCACTTTTTGGGCAGACTGCTCATTTGTTTCTTTCGTTTTTTCCTTTCCTTGCGTGTTTTTATGACGTTCCTTGCGTGTTTCTTGTGGCGTTTCTTGCGTGTTTCTTGTGGCGTTTCTTGCGTGTTTTTATGACGTTCCTTGCGTGTTTTTATGACGTTCCTTGCGTGTTTTTATGACGTTCCTTGCGTGTTCTGCATGTTCCCTTTTCCTTTGCGTACGTTCCCTGATGGGTGCTTGCGCTCCTTTCGCGAGACCTGAGAAAATCATAACAATTATCGGAATAATCATTTGGAATTTTTCTCTAACACGCGCAAAATAGGGTAGTTGTATATTATTGATCTATGTCAAGAAATTCAACTATTAGCGAGAACAAATTTGCTCAAATCCCAATTTGTTACACCAAATTTAATATTCTGAAGTTTCCCACCCCTCTATTATCAGAGAGTGAGCACTATACAAAATTTC
>ERZ808240.541-NODE-541-length-49201-cov-14.071257_pt1 | contig 49201 bp, 43 predicted proteins | sample MGYA00521084_ERZ808240 | MGnify/ENA primary metagenome ERZ808240 (study PRJEB31516, sample SAMN03275571) | gut metagenome | biome: mammalia-associated habitat; material: feces | host: Papio cynocephalus | place: Kenya | collected 2012-08-06 ...
AGTTATCACTAACTATAGCATCCGCACAGGAGGTATTTTAGCGTTCTTTGTCGCGCTCTCTCAAAAACAGTTCGACAAAGTTTGCATGCGTATTATTCGAATTTATATACGGTCATGGAATCATAATCTCCGTTCTCCCCGCCAAAGACATAGGAAGGGAAATTCTCGTGGTGAATGGTATCGGGGAAATACTGGGTCTCTAATGCGAAACCACAGCGTTTGCCATAGGTCACGCCTTCTTTTCCGGGTTCCACGCCGATAAAGTTACCTGCATAGAACTGCACGCCGGGCAGAGTGGTATAGGCTTTCATAACTCTGCCGCTCTTCGGACCCTTCGCCGTGGCAATATGACGTAATGAGCCGTCCCAGCCGTCGATGACAAAGTTGTGGTCATAACCGCCGGTTAAAAGCAGCTGCTCATAGTCTTCCCTGATGTCTCTGCCGATCTTCTTAGGCTTAGTGAAATCCAGAGGAGTACCTGCTACGGCACGGATCTCGCCGGTAGGAATGGCTCCCGCTGCTACGGGGGTAAAATGAGAGGCTCCCAGCCATAGTTCATGCTCTTCGATATTGCCTGCGCCTTGTCCGTCCAGATTGAAATAGGAATGGTTGGTCAGGTTGAAGATGGTCTTTTTGTCACTGGCTGCATGATAGTGCAGGGTAAGCTCGTTCTCTTCACTCAGGGAATAAGTCACTGATACCTTTTTATTGCCGGGGAATCCCAGATGCCCGTCTTCGTCTTCCAGAGAAAAGGTCACACTGTTCTCCCCGGTCTGCGCATCCCAAAGTCTCTTATGAAAGCCCAGCTGCTTGTGAGTATGTAAATTGTTCGCTCCGTCATTTTTGTCCAAGTGATAAGTCACGCCGTCCAGAGTATATTCCGCGCCGCCGGTACGGTTCGCACAAGGTCCGATCACCGTGCCGAAAAAGCTGTCATTGTCGTAATAGCTCTCGCCGTGGTCAAATCCCAGCACCAGATCATCCACTTTGCCTGCTGCATCCGGCACCAGTACACGCACCAGAATAGCTCCCAGATCCGTCACCTCTGCCTTCATTCCCTTACCGTTACATAGGGTATACAGAGTGATCTCTTTACCTTCCGGACTTTTCCCAAATACACTTTTTGTTACTGCCATTGTCTTGTCCTCCCACTTTTATCCATCTTAATTCTCATCTATAGTTCTACTCTGCCCTCTAAGGCGCGGAGCAGTGTTACCTCATCAATATATTCCAGATCGCCGCCTACCGGAACACCGCTGGCGATTCTCGTCACCTTAATGCCGGTAGGTTTGATCAGCTTGCTGATATACATCGCCGTGGTCTCGCCCTCCAGGCTGGAGTTGGTGGCTATGATGACCTCCTCCACATCGCCCTGTAGGCGCTCCATCAGCTCTTTCAGCTTGATATCACCGGGTCCCACGCCCAGCATGGGAGAGATGGCTCCATGCAGTACATGGTACACGCCCTCGTATTTGCCGGTCTTCTCATAGGCTGCCAGGTCTCTGGTGTTCTCCACCACCATAATGGTACGGTGATCCCGCCTGGGGTTCGCGCACACCGGGCAGATCTCCTTATCCGTCAGAGTGTAGCATTCCTTACAATACCGGACGTTGGCTCTGGCCTCGATCATGACATTCGCCAGTCTGTCCACACGGTCCTTCGGCATATTGATCAGGTGAAAAGCCAGTCGCTGTGCGGACTTACTGCCAATCCCGGGCAAGGCTGCCAGTTCATCTATTAATTTATTGATCTGTCCGCTGTAGAGTTCCATTAGAAAGGAAATCCTCCTAAGCCTCCGGTCATTTTGCCCATGAACTCTGCATTGGCTTCGTCAGCCTTGCGCAGTGCTTCGTTGGCTGCTGCCACGATGGCATCCTGTAATGTCTCGATATCCTCGGGATCCACGATCTCCTCTGCCAGTTTGATGGATGTGATCTCTTTTTTACCGTTGACGGTCACTTCCACAGCTCCGCCGCCTGCGGATGCAGAGAACTCCTTGGTCTCTAATTCCTTCTGTCCCTCTTCCATCTGACGCTGCATTCTCTGTGCCTGCTTCATCAGATTGTTCATATTACCGGGCATTGCGCCTCCTGGGAATCCACCTCTTTTTGCCATGTTTTTATTTCCTCCACATTATTTATAATTGATTTCTCCGTGCTGCGCACTCTCGAAATCATAACATATTCTATCTTACCTTATCTGCAAGTCTGCCGCAATCCCAAATTCACGCAGGATCACTCCTCTTCGTCGATCTCCATGTTGATGACCTTACTGAGATCCACATAATTATCCTCGAACTGGCGGTTACTTTCCACCGTCTGGATCGTCACTTCGATTTCTTTACCGGAAAAATCGGATAAAAGTGCTTCCAGCTGCTGTTTGTTCTGCTCGTGGGCTTCTCCCTTGAAATAATCGGAAGCCAGTCCGTCCTCCAGCACCACCATGAGCTTATTATCTCCGCCCAGGCTTAATTTGGCATTTTTCAGATACATCTTCATGGGATTCTCTGCGTTACCCACGATAGCCGGCCATTTCCGCACGATCTCCTGTACATCCTCGGGAATTGCTTTCGGTAGTTCCGGCTTGGGTCTCGCCGTGCCTCCCTGGGCTGTCCCCTGTACTCCCGGGGCTTCTGCGGGCATCTGTGCCGCCGTGACCACGATACCGTTCTCCACCTTTTCTTCCACCTGGCGGATCCGGTCTAAAACCGCCTCCTGATCCGTCTCCATCTCCGGCTTACACAGCTTGATCAGCGCGATCTCTACCAGGATACGCTTCTGTGCCGCGTAACGGATCTGTCCGGACAGTTCGGAAAAAATATGAATATAGCGGATGATCTGATCCATAGACAGCATGGAAGCTTCTTCCTTCAGATTTGTCAGATTGTCCGTGGACATATCAATGACGTCTTCCAGGTTATCCGCCGTCTGTACTAACATCAGATTCCGCAGATACCAGGTAAAATCCGTAACGAACTGCACCAGTTCCCTGCCCTGCATGACGATCTCTTCCAACAGTTCGATGCAGCCCAATACATTCCGCTCCATAACGAAGCGAAGCAGTCTGCTGAACACTTCTGTATCTACGGCTCCCAATACGTCCAGAGTCATATCGTAGGTCAATTCCTTGCCCAGATGGAACGCAATACACTGGTCCAGGAGACTTAAGGCATCACGCATGGATCCGTCCGCCACTTTTGCAATGTAGCGCAGGGCTCTGTCCTCCACCTGTACCTGCTCTGTCGCCATCAGTTCCTTCATACGATCCGTGATGGTATCAATGGAGATTCGCTTGAAATCATATCTCTGGCAGCGGGACAGGATCGTAATGGGGATCTTGTGCACCTCTGTGGTCGCCAGAATGAAAATAACATAAGAGGGCGGCTCTTCCAGCGTTTTTAACAATGCGTTGAAAGCTCCGGGGGAGAGCATATGCACCTCGTCAATAATGTAGACCTTGTATTTTCCCTCCGCCGGGGAGTAGGATACCTCGTCGATGATCTCACGGATATTGTCCACACCGTTGTTGGAAGCCGCATCGATCTCGATGACATTCATGCTGGCTCCCGCCGCAATTGCCTTGCAAATACGGCATTCCCCACAGGGTCCGTCCTCTGTGGGGTGTTCGCAGTTCACTGTTTTCGCAAAAATCTTCGCCACCGTGGTCTTACCGGTACCTCTCGTTCCGGTGAACAGATACGCATGGCCGATCCGGTTCGCCCGCAGCTGATTCTTCAGTGTGGTCACGATATGATCCTGACCTTTGACATCGGAAAAGGCATCCGGGCGGAACTTTCGGTATAGCGCTGTATATGACATGTTTCTTCTCTCTTCCTAACTTCGTTCTGCCGTAAAATCCTCTTAATCGCCAAAACAGATGCCCAGCATCTTCGCCTCCTGTACGATGGTAGCATCTGGATCCACGGTCTTAAGCTTGCCCGCTACATCCTCCAGCGGAACTCTTACGATCTCACGGTTCTTATAGCCTACCATGAAGCCGTACTGATTGTCCAGGATCAGCTTGCCTGCCTCGGAGCCCAGACGGCTGGCGAATACTCTGTCATAAGGGCATGGGCTTCCGCCTCTCTGCATATGGCCGGGCACGGTGACACGTACTTCTCTGCCGGTCTTCTCCTGGATCTGTGCAGCCACTTTATAAGATACGGAAGGGAACGGATATTTTTCCATCTTTTTCTTGTAATCTTTTTTCGGAAGGGCAGCATCTTCCTTGGAAATAGCGCCCTCGGCTACAGCGATAATGGTAAAGCGGCAACCCTTTTTATCTCTGTCTTCAATCTTCTGGATGACCTTGTTGATATCATAGGGGATCTCCGGGATCAGGATGATGTCGGCGCCGCCTGCCATTCCGGCATTCAGGGTAAGCCATCCTACCTTATGTCCCATAACTTCCACAATAAATACTCTGCCGTGGGAAGCTGCTGTGGTGTGGATGCAGTCGATGGCATCCGTAGCGATATCCACTGCACTCTGGAAACCGAAGGTCATATCGGTACCCCACAGGTCGTTGTCGATGGTCTTGGGCAGTGTCACGATATTCAGTCCTTCCTTGCGCAGCAGGTTTGCGGTCTTGTGGGTACCGTTACCGCCTAAGATCACCAGGCAGTCTAACTGCAGCTTGTAATAATTCTGCTTCATGGCTTCGACTTTGTTCAGCCCGTTGGGATCCGGATCCTGAATCGTCTTGAAAGGAGTACGGGAGGTTCCCAGGATCGTGCCGCCCTTGGTCAGGATACCGGAGAAATCCTTGTCCGTCAGCATCCGGAAATTACCGTAGATCAGTCCTTTGTAGCCATCCAGGAAGCCGTAGATCTCGACCTCTTCCTTACCGTTCGCCAGGGTCTTCACCACGCCTCTCATCGCTGCATTCAGGGCCTGACAGTCACCACCGCTCGTTAACATTCCGATTCTCTTCATCGTAGGATCCTCCGTTTCTATATTTCATTATTTTCTCTTGCGTCTGCTATAACTATTCCATGTAACTATCCAATACTTTGAATCGTTATTTCTATTTTAATACATTTGTTTTCATCTGAAAATAGTTTGTTGTAATTTCCGAAAGATTTCGATATCCTACAGACAAAAAAGAGTAACCGGAACTCTCCGGTCACTCTGCATTGCCATCTCTGAAAAATGTATCCAGTTTTCTCAGACATTTGATCAATGTCTGCATTTCTTCCTCGTCCAGATCGTGAATGATCGTATGAATCATTTTCCTGTGAAAATCTCGGTGATGAAAAAAAGCTTTTCTTCCTTTCTCCGTCAGGGTCACCAGCACCACCCGCTTGTCCTGTGTGCTGCGATTGCGGGTAAGATATCCCTTATTCTCGAGGCTGTTCATGTTCGTGGTCAGGGTTCCCACAGTGACGTGGAGTTCCCCGGCGATCCGGGACATACTTTTTGCCTCCTCGATCCCAATAGCTTCGAGGATATGCATGTCATTATTCGTAATATCTTTGAATTCCTCTGTAATCACCGCTTTTGCTTCCGCATCCATCACGTTATGGAACAGATTCACCAGCAGTTCATTCAGCACCCGGTTGTTGCTCTTCTCCATAGTTTTCCAAATAAATGCCTCTCTGGTATACCGGCAATGTTCCCGAACCGCAGGCTTCCTGTCTACCGTACCGTGTTCATGCCGTTGTCGTGTCCTTAGTCGTTATCAGTATACCGTCTACCAGGTGATCACGCAAGCCCCAATCGTAAGCCCGGCGCCGAATCCCGCCAGAACAATGCGGTCTCCCGGGTGCAGTTCCCCCTGCCTGTGCAGTTCATCCAACAGCACCGGGATGGATGCAGAGGACAGATTGCCCACCCTCTCCAGATTTGTAGGGAATTTTATTCTGTCGGCATGAAGGCGTTTTGCCACAGTATCAATGATTCTTGCATTAGCCTGATGCAATACAAACAGATCAATATCCGCTACGCCAAGCCCGGCATCCGCCAAAGCCTCCTCAATGCACTGCGGCACACGTCTGGCAGCGAACCGGTATACTTCCTGTCCGTCCATTTGAATATAATACTCCCTGCCGTCTCCGGGTTCCTTTTCGTCCGTATTTGCTACGGCTGCTGTTGCATACGGTGTTATCAATTTTCTGGATCCGCATTGCAAAACTCCGCCACCGGTACCATCAGAGTGCAGAGTACGACCCAGAATGCCTGCTGACGGTGTCCGGTCCACCGTCTTACGCTCCGTCTCGCATTGTTCCACGACCACAGCTCCGGCGCCATCCCCGAACAGGATACAGCTGCTCCGGTCCGTCCAGTCCACCAGCTTGGACAACACCTCACTGCCGATAATCAGTGCATTTTCCGCCAGTCCCGTCCGCAGATAAGCATCCGCGGTATTCAGGGCAAACAGAAATCCGGAACAGGCCGCATTCACATCAAAGGCCAGCGCATTCACTGCACCGATGTCCGCTTGTACCCGGCAGGCACAGCAGGGCAGATACTGCTCCGGAGAGCAGGTTGCCACCAGGATCAGGTCGATCTCTTCCGCTCTTTTCCCTGCCTGTTCCAGCGCTTTGCGGGCTGCTTCTGACGCGAGTGTCACAACTGTCTCTCCCACAGACACATGACGTTCACCGATTCCCGTCCGTTCCCGGATCCATTCATCCGAGGTTTCCACCATCCGCTCCAATTCTTTATTTGTAACGATCCTTCCCGGAAGTGCACTTCCGGTTCCGGTGATTCTAATACTTACGGAATCTTTCATAGCGTTCCTCCGCAATCTGTTCACCGGTCATACCGGTGTATTTTTTCAGAAATTCCTTGATATGTTCCTTGAGATACCCACTGATGGCTTCCACAGTACTTTTGTCTGCCCCGCCGTATTCCGGTACGATCCGTTCGATCACACCGAGGCGTTTCAGATCCTCGGATGTAATATTCATGACTTCACTGGCTTCTCTGGCTCGGTCAGCATCTTTCCATAATATAGAAGCAAATCCTTCGGGAGACAGAATCGAATACGTGGCATTTTCCATCATCCACACCTCATTGCCTATCGCCGTAGCCAGTGCTCCGCCGCTGCCGCCTTCTCCGATCAGAATGCACAATACCGGTACTTTTAAGGCTGACATCTCCAGCAGATTCCGGGCAATGGCCTCGCCCTGTCCTCTCTCTTCCGCTTCCACGCCGCAGAAAGCCCCCGGAGTATTCACGAAGCTGATAATGGGGCGGTGAAATTTCTCCGCCTGTTTCATCAGGCGCAGGGTCTTGCGGTAGCCTTCCGGCATAGGCATGCCGTAATTGCGTCTGGCACATTCCGCAAAGTCTTTGCCCTTCACATCAGCCAGCACTGTCACCGGCTGACCATCCAGAAATGCCACAGCTCCCACCAGGGCTTTGTCATCCCCGTAATAACGATCGCCGTGGGCTTCCACCACATAATCAAAAATATACGGAATATAATCCGTTGCGGCAGGTCTTGTCACCTGTCTCACCGCCTTGACCTTTTCCCATGCGGTTCTGGGAAGGCTTCGGAAGTAACGTTCCTTCACGATTTCTGTCGGTTCGAAATGGAAATCAAAGTTTTTCTTAAAGTCAGCATAGTTTCCTTCCCTGCACCGATGGGTCACAATCAGAAAATACAAGGTTTTTTTCAGATTCTCCCGACGGACGATCCCGTCCACAAAACCATGCTCCTGTAAAAATTCCGCAGTCTGGAACCCTTCCGGCAGACGCTGACCAAGAGTCTGTTTAATAACTCTCGGTCCCGCAAATCCGATCAGCGCCCCGGGTTCCGCCATGATCACGTCTCCCAGCATGGCAAAACTGGCCGTGACGCCACCCGTGGTGGGATCTGTCAGGATCGTAGCATAGAGCAGACCGGCTTCCCCGTGCCGCTTGATTGCCGCCGAAGTTTTCGCCATCTGCATCAGAGATACAATCCCCTCCTGCATTCTGGCACCGCCGGAACAGCAGAATAAAAATACCGGCAGCTTCCGTTCCGTAGCTTTCTCTATGGCACAGGTGATTTTCTCTCCAACCACGTGCCCCATACTGCCCATCATGAATTTCGATTCACAGATGCCGATCACAGCCTTTTCCCCGTAGATCTCGCATTCACCTACTGTCACGGCTTCTTTCACGCCGGACTTTTCTCTGGTCTCCGCCAGCTTTTCTTCATATCCCTCATAGTTCAACGGATTGCTCTCTTCCATCTCCTCGAACCAGGGCTGAAAGCTTTTCCTGTCTGCCACCATGCGGATCCGATTGTGGGTCTTCACCCGGAAATAGTAGCCGCACTCATAACAGACATATCTATTTTTTGCTGCCCGGTCTCTGTTGATTATTTTCTTGCATTTCGGGCATTTGATCTCTGTTTCCGTATCTATACTTCCCATACCGACACCTCTTATCCCGCGTCGTTTCTCTCTTCCATCTTTCCCCATGGAAAAGCTTTTTCACGGGTTATTTTTTACTTCAATGCAAAGGTGAGCTCTGCCTTTGCCGCCAGTTTTCCATTCACCGTGGCGGTCGCTTTCCCGACGCCGACGGATCCCTTGCTGCGGATAATGGCAGTCTCCAGTTCCAGTGTGTCACCGGGGCGCACCATCTGTTTGAATTTTGCCTTGTCGATTCCGGCAAAATATGCCGTCTTGCCTCGATTCTCCGGCAAAGACAAAATCGCCATCGCCCCGGTCTGAGCCAGTGCCTCCAGGATCAGTACTCCGGGCATCACCGGATTCCCCGGAAAATGTCCGGCAAAATACGGTTCATTGAAGGTTACGTTTTTTCGTCCCACCGCTCTGACACCGGGCTCCAGTTCCTCAATCGTATCGATCATGAGAAAAGGATGCCTGTGGGGCAGAATCTCCATAATTTCCTGTGTGTTATATAATGACATATTTCCTCCGTTCCGCGAATAGCATTCTGACCGCGGATGCTCCTTCGCCTTCCGCAATCATCCTTGTTGATGCTCTGTATTCTGCCTGATATTCTATGTTCTGCCTCGTATCCCACACCTTAAATTCCGCTGCGATCATTCTGCGTACTTCTTTAACAGCAGGCTGGCATTATGACCTCCAAAGCCCAGCGAATTGGTCAGGGCATAGGGCACCTCTTGCCGATATGCCTCTCTGCAATAATTCAGATCCAGTTCTTCCTCTGTCTCACGCAGTCCTACCGTACGATGGATAAAGTCCTCCTGTATCTCTTTTACACAGGTCACAAATTCCACTGCCCCGGCCGCTCCCAAGAGATGCCCTACCATGGATTTGGTGGAATTGATCTTCAGATCATAAGCATGTTTTCCAAATACCAGCCTGATGGCTCTGGTCTCGAACAGGTCATTATAATGGGTACCGGTGCCATGGGCATTAATATAGGTAAGTTCTTCCGGTGCCACCCCGCCGTCTTTTAAGGCATTCCGCATGGCAGTGGCTGCCCCGCTGCCATCCTCCGCAGGTGATGTAATGTGATAAGCATCGGAAGAGCAGCCATAACCGATGAGTTCCGCATAGATCTTGGCTCCGCGCCGCTTGGCGTGTTCCAGCTCTTCCAATACTACGATGGCAGAGCCTTCTCCCATGACAAAACCATTTCTCTCCTTATCAAAAGGAAGGGATGCCCTCTCCGGATCTTCACTGAATGACAGTGCTGTCAGTGCAGAAAATCCGGCGATGCCAATAGGGGTAATGGAACTCTCCGTTCCTCCTGCCACCATCACATCTGCATCTCCGTACTGGATCGTACGGTATGCTTCTCCGATAGAATGGGTTCCGGTGGCACAGGCGGTAACCACATTCAGACTCTTTCCTTTTAATCCATAGGCAATACTGACATTCCCCGCTGCCATATTGGAGATCATCAGCGGCACCAGCATGGGTCCTACCCTGCCGGGATCTTTTTCCTTCAGTCGGTCATATTCCCGCTCCATAGCCTGTAAACTTCCGATGCCGCTTCCAACACTGCAGCCCACCATATACGGATCTTCCTGTTCCATGTTGAGTCCTGCATCTGTGATCGCCTGTCCGGCAGCTGCCACAGCGAACTGGCAGAACTGCTCCATTCTGCGGGCGGACTTTTTGTCCATATATTGTGATGGGTCAAAATCCTTCACTTCCGCCGCCAGTTTACAACGGTAATCCGCAGTATTAAAATAAGTAATAGGACCGATACCGATTTTTCCCTGTTTTATATTGTTCCAGAATTCTTCCACATTGTTGCCTATGGGGGTAACAACTCCCATGCCGGTTACAACCACTCTTCTATTTTTACCCATATGCTCTGTTCTCCCTTACATGGCCATGCCGCCATCCACGCACAACACCTGACCGGTGATATAATCCGATGCTTCCTCTGCCAGGAACAGGACTGCCTGTGCAACATCTTCCGGACTTCCCATTTTCCCCAGCGGAATCGTCTTTATCGCATTTTCCTGCACATTCTCCGGCAGTTTTTTTGTCATATCTGTCCGGATAAAACCGGGTGCCACCGCATTGACACAGACATTCCGGGAAGCCAGCTCCCTGGCTACGCTTTTCGTCAGTCCTATCAGACCTGCTTTGGAAGCCGCATAATTTGCCTGTCCGGCATTGCCCAGAATTCCGCTGACAGAAGAAATATTGATGATCTTGCCATAGCGTTGCTTCATAAAAGCTCTGGTCAGATGCTTGATCATGTGGAACGCGCCCTTCAGATTCGTGTCCAGCACCGCATCGAATTCCTCTTCTGTCATTCGCACTACCAGATTGTCTCTGGTAATTCCCGCATTGTTGACGAGGATGTCAACTCTGCCGTATTTCTGAAGAACTTCCCTGACGAAAGCCGCGCTCTCCGCATCCTCTGCCACATTGCACTTCACAGCCTTCGCCATGCCGCCCCGGCTGCAAATGTCCGTTACCGCTGCTTCCGCTGCCTCTGCGGAACCGTTGTAATTCAATATTACGGTTGCACCGGCCGCTGCCAGCGTCTGGGCGATTGTCCTGCCGATTCCCCTGGATGCTCCTGTGACAATGGCTACTTTTCCTGTCAACATGCCAGTTCCTCCATCACCCGGTCAAGATCCTCCGGCTTCTCAATATTGTACACTCTGACATTACGGTCAATTTTACGGACAAAGCTGCTGAGCGTCCGTCCGGGTCCGACCTCTACAAAAGTATCCACGCCATCGGCAATCATACGCTCCACACTCTGGGTAAAATGTACGGGACTGGATACCTGTTGTTTCAGCAGTTCCGCAACTTGTGACGCATCTGTCACATAATCTGCCGTTACATTAGACAGATAATGAATCCAGGGTGCGGATATCTTCACTCCCTTCAGTTCCTCTGCCAGCTGTTCCCCGGCTGTTTTCAATAACGCTGAGTGAAACGGTCCGCTGACCTTTAAGGGTACGCAGCGTTTTGCCCCTGCTTCCTTCAGGATCTCCGCTGCTGCTGCTACTGCATCTGCCTGTCCGGTGATCACGATCTGTCCCGGGCAGTTATAATTTGCTACCGAGACGACTTTACCGGTTTTCTCTGCCGTCTGTTCACAGATTTTTGCCACAGTATCTCCATCCAGTCCCAATACCGCTGTCATGGCTCCGCCTTCCGGATAAGCCTCCTGCATATAGATACCGCGCATACGGATCACCCGGAACAGATCCGGCAGCTCCATCACACCACCGGCCGCCAGTGCTCCATATTCTCCGAGGCTTAAGCCTGCTGCCATCTCCGCTTTCAGACCTTTTGCTTCCAATACTTTCAAAATAGCCACTTCCATGGTCAGCATGGCAATCTGTGTATATTCCGTCATATTGATATAGGGATTTTCCTCAAAGGTCAGTTGCTCCATGGAGTACGGATGTCCGCTTTCCGCCTGTGCTTCCCGCTTATCCTGCCAGTACAGATTCCGGAGTACCTTGTCCGCCAGCCTCCATACAGCCTGTGCTTCCGGGTATTTATCATAGAATTCCTTACCCATTCCGATGTATTGGGATCCCTGTCCCGGGAATAAATATGCGATCTTACTCATTTTTGTCATCTCCTATTGCTATGTGATGCTATTGTTCCCCTCGATTACAGCACATTTTTGTAACGCCGTTTTCCCTATACCATTTGCCACGCATTGCTGTTCACAGTTTGTCATTCAGCTGCTGATAGTGGTTATTGTCTTTTCATTTGTGCTGTTATACACTCCCGGGCTTGCTTCACAATTTCCTCCAGAATTTCCCGGCAGGATTGTTCCTTGTGGATCAATCCCGCAATCTGTCCTGCCATCATGGTACCGTTCACGGTGTCACCGTCAATAACGGCTTTCCGAAGAGATCCTAATGTCAGCTGTTCCAGTTCCATGAAATCCGCATTTTCCTTTTCCAGCTTCAGATACTCTCTGGTCATCTGATTGCGCAGGGAACGCACCGGATGTCCGGTAGACATTCCCGTCACCACGGAATCGATGTCTTTGGCCTTAACGATCTGGTTCTTATAATTTTCATGCACGATGGACTCCTTTGATGCCACGAAACGGGTTCCCATCTGGATACCTTCCGCTCCCAGCATGAAGGCCGCTGCCATTCCCCTGCCATCCGCGATACCCCCGGCGGCGATCACCGGGATAGATACCGCATCCACTACCTGCGGCACCAGCGCCATGGTCGTGGTGGAACCGATATGTCCACCGCTCTCCATGCCTTCCGCCACCACGGCGTCTGCTCCGGCCCGCTCCATCATCTTCGCCATAGCCACGCTGGCCACCACCGGGATGACTTTCACTCCGGCATTCTTCCACAGTTCCATGAATTTTCCCGGATTTCCCGCACCTGTCGTTACCGCTTTTACTCCTTCTTCCACAACAAGCTTCGCCACTTCCTCCGCATTGGGATTGAGCAGCATAACATTCACGCCGAAGGGCTTATCCGTCAGCTCTTTGCATTTGCGGATCTCCTCCCGGACAACTTCCGGCGGAGCAGAAGCGGCCCCGATGATTCCCAGGCCTCCGGCATTGGACACTGCTGCTGCCAACCTATGCTCCGCCACCCAGGCCATACCTCCCTGAAAAACCGGATATTCTATCTGTAAAAGTTCAGTGATTTTTGTTCTCATTGTCTTTTTGATCCTTCTTGTCACTCTGCGTTATATTCCGCTTTTTTCCGTGCTCCGCTTACGCTTCCACACCATGCTCCTGCAGATATTTGATGACATCGCCTACACTTGTCAGGTCTTCCAGCTCCTCAGAAGGAATGGATACTCCGTATTCCTCTTCGAATGCCATTACCAGTTCAAACAGATCCAGGGAATCCACTTCCAGATCCTCCTTGAAACGGGTTGCCTCCGTAATCTCGATCTCCTCCTGATTCAACTGTTCTCTGATGATTTCCGCTACTCTCTCTAACATGTGTTTACCTCTCCTTATGCATTCTTTTTTGATATTCTGTCTTTGCCGCTTTGTTCCTTTCGGCATAATCGCTTTGGCTTCGCTATACTGTGCAGCATCGCCTTTCAAATGCTTTGATTATCAAAGTATTTATTTGCAATATACTACTAAGATGTTGTTATGTCAACATCTTTTTTTCATTATTACCGACCAGCAACAGGCGCAGCCATGATTTTTTCGTTTCTCCCCTTGCCAAACCGACGTTTTTCGGATAAAATAATCTACGTTGTAATCTTTTGGAGACGTATCGAAGTGGTCATAACGGGGCGCACTCGAAATGCGTTAGCCCTCCGGGGCACGTGGGTTCAAATCCCACCGTCTCCGCGCTAAAAAAGCCGGTAATCTGTTTTTCACAGACTATCGGCTTTTTGATTTTAGAAAAATGTATTATGCCTCCCGCAGGATCTGCATAATCGCATCATAATGATCCGGATCATGCGGGAAAGTACAGCCTGAGCAGTCCTTGATCCGCCTGCCGTTTTTCTCGAAATACCGGGGATTCCCGGGACAATGCTCCAGACGGTACATGGGGCAGTAGCAGAACAGGCAGTTAAAATCCGTAAGTCCCTTGTGACAGGGGAAATATTTACAATCTCTATTTTCAAAAAAGCGATAAGAATTTTCCATTTCTAACCCCCTTATCCTTCCATAATCTGCATAACCTGCGCATTGGTGCAAACTTGTGTGTGAAACATAGAACTTCTTCACGAAAAAGCCTTTGCTCTGAGTGATTAGAAGTTCTTTTCACACTACACTTCTTCCGCCATGCACATTCCATGGGCAATACCCTGCTCCTTCAGCTGTTCCTCCAGCTGGTTCAGGGCATCATCCTCATCTTCCCCAAACACCATCGCCTGATAGACCTCCTCCGGTCCCTCCGGTGCCAGCGCCGTCACCTCATACATCTGCATGGCAGTTACCTCTTTCTTCCGTTTCTACACGATTCTATACGAATGCCTTTTACCGCCGTTTCCGACATTTTCATCCAAACGCGCATTCACTCTTCTCTTTATTTTATACCTGTTTCCCGGTTTTTTTGCAAGCGAAAAGCGCCACTCCGGGGAAGAGTGCCGCTTTTCAGGAGAGATTTATGTATTGAATGTTGCTGGCGAAATATTAACCCTTGACACTTCCCATTGCCACGCCCTGGACAATGAACTTGGAAAGGATCAGGTATACTACGATAACGGGGAAGATGGAGAATGCGATGGTCACATACACCTGACCCATATCAAACTTCAGGAAGTCTGCGGAACGCAGCTGAGCGATCAGGATAGGTAATGTCTTCATCTTGTCGTTATGCAGGATCAGTGCCGGTGTGAAGTAATTGTTCCAGCTGCTTACGAATGTGAAGATCGCCTGCACAGCAATGGCGGGCTTCATCAGGGGAAGCACGATGGTATTGAAAGTACGGAACTCACCGGAACCGTCAATTCTGGCTGCCTCTACCAGAGACAGGGGCAATGCGCTTTCCATGTACTGCTTCATATAGAAGAAAGTAACAGGAGCGGCGATTGCAGGAACAATCAAAGGAATAAAGTTATCTTCCAGCTTCATGTCAGACACCAGCTGCAGGAAACCAAGTGCGGTAACCTGTGTAGGGATCGTCATAACTGCCATGATGAAAGTAAACATAAATTTCTTGATCTTAAAGTCATATACATGAATCGCATAAGCGGTCATGGTTGAGAAGTAGGTGCAGAGCACCGCACTGCACAATGCCACGAACAGGCTGTTGAACATACCTCTTACGATCGGCAATGTTCCCGCCATAACTCCCTGCCAGTTTTTCAACAGATAAGTGCTGGGAATCGGGGTAAAGCCTTTGGTCAGTTCTCCATGGGATCTGGTTGCGTTTACAAACAGTACATAGAACCAGAACAGACACAGGAAGCTTACCAGTATCAATACTACATATGCAAGAATTCTTCTGGCATGAATACCCATGCCCTTTTTTGTTTCGTTTGTTTCGATACTTAACATGTCTGCCACCCCCTATCAATCTTTCTTGTTGGAGAACTTGAATACAACGAGACTCAGGAGACCTGTGATAATAAACAGGATCACGGAGAGTGCACCGCCCATACCATAGTTCTTACTGAACAGATGCTTGTTCAGATACATAATCAGCGTCATGGTCGATCTCATAGGATCACCGGTACCGTTGGTCAAAATCTGAGGTACATCGAACATCTGTAAACCACCGATCAGGGATGTGATCATTACGTAGATCAGAATCGGTCGAAGCAGAGGTAATGTGATCTTGAAGAATACCTGTGTAGAGGTTGCGCCATCTACTTCCGCTGCTTCGAAAAGGGATGTATCAATACCCATCATACCGGCCATCAGGAGGATGGTGGTATTACCGAACCACATCAGGAAGTTCATAAACGCTACCAAAGATCTGGTACTCCATTCGTTGGAGAGGAACTTATAAGGCTCGCTGATCCATCCGAGCTGCATCAGGATCTCGTTGATGGGTCCGCTCTCAGAGAACAGGGTGAAGAACAACATTGCAAATGCGGCTGCCATGATCAGGTTCGGCAGATAGATAACCGTCTTAAAGAATCTCTGTCCTTTTAATCTGAGGCTGGGATCAGAGAACCATGCGCCCAGTACCAGGGATACAATGATCTGCGGAATAAAGCCCATGATCCACATGATCAATGTGTTCTCGGTATAAATCCAGATATCCGGATTTTTGAAAATCGTGATAAAATTCTGTAGTCCTACAAAGTTAGGACCGATCTGTGTCAGTCCGGAACGGTAGTTCTCAAAAAAGCTGTAATAGAATGTTCTGAAAAGTGGAACTAACTGGAACACCAGATATACTACAATGAAGGGAATCAAGAAAATATAACCCCATTTATTGTAGCTTACCACCTTTCCGCGTTTTACCTTTGCCATAAATCATTCCTCCCTTTGGTTGCCATGCATGCCTTCTGCATAGATTGTCGTGCCATAATTTTCCGATAAGGCTCGCAGCAGATCTCTTACTTGCGTTATGCTTTTTTGCTTATAAAAAAGCTTCTGCCAACCTTCTCTTTTTCTTAACTGTTCTTGCTTTTACCCATTTTTGAGAGAAAAGCCGTACCCACCTGACCAACCAGGCAGGTACGGCTCTCCATTACTTATTTTCCAGCCAGCTTATCTTATTCAGATTAGTGAGTAAGCTCAGGATACTTCTCTTCTACAGCCTTGTAGAACAGATCCAGAGCACCATCCAGATCGGTCTTGCCTTCGAAGTAGTTCTTCATAGCATTCTGGAAGCTCTCGTTACATCCCTGATCGTAAGCGGACAGATTGCTCAGATCGATCTTCTCAGCACCTGCGCAGTACATAGCCAGAGGGTTCTGACCGCCCAGTACTTTGCTGGAGTAAGAGGTATCTGCTGCCATAGCTTCCATTGCAGGTACGTTGTTTACGAAATCATTATCATCTTTTACGATGTCAGTCATGATATCGGTATCGGTGGTCATCTTCAGGATGATATCCTTAACAAGGCTTGCATTGTCGGTGCCCTGTGCTGCACATACCCAGGTACCGCCCCAGAAGAAGCCCTGAGGTCCTTCGGTAGCGCCCCAGCCACCTGCATTAGCGATGGAGCCGTCAACATCTGCTGCCATAGAGAAGTCTACGAACCAAGCGGGTCCAAAGTAGCAGAATACCTTGCCATCGGGATAGAAGCCTTTGCTCCAGTCATCAGACCACAGATCATAGGTATTGGTTTCCTTAGCGTCAACCATCTTCTTGGAATCCTCAACCCACTTCATCAGGTTGTCATCTACAACGATCTTGCCATCCTGTACCCACTTACCGGATACGTTGTTGGAGTATACACGATAGGTATCGTTAACAGAAGAGGTCATGAAGTAACCAGCTTCTTTCATCTTCTCAGCGGTTGCGGTAAAGGTATCCCAGTCAGCTACTGCCTTCTGAACCTCTGCAGGATCATCGGATCCAAGTACTTCCTTAGCTACGTCACGGCTGTAAATCAGAACTCCGGGGCAGCCCTGCCATGAAACGCCCTTCAGAACGCCGTTGGAATCGGTAACGATATCCTTGGTGTACTGATACTGGTTAGCCAGATCTGCATCGGTGATACCCAGATCGGAAATAGGCATTGTGTAATCGGTATCTACATATTTCAGAGCGTAGTCAGCCTCGATCAGGAACATATCGATCTTGTCATCAGCTGCTGCATCTGCCTGCTTTAACAGGCTTGCATCCAGATTGTTCTGGTAAGCGTTGTCATTACTGGGGGTAATGTTCCACTTAACAGTTACATCACCGATCTTACCGGTGGTACCGTCAACCTCTTCATATCCGGGATAGTGAGCGATCAGACGGCTCTTGAACTCTTCGTTCCAAGCGTAGATGTTGAGGACTTTTCCTTCCTCAGCTGCAGGCTCAGCTGCTACCTCGGTAGAAGCTGCTGCTTCGGTGGATGCTGCGGGTGCTGCATCGGTAGAAGCTGCTACAGGAGCATCATTGCTGCTGCCACAGCCTACCAGCATGCTGGCAAGCATAGCGGTTGTAAGTAAAGCACTAAGTACTTTTTTCTTCATGTTTGTTTCCTCCCATTTTGTTGATTGTTTGTTGTAAGTGCTTGTTGCATTTATATTCATATGGTCGCGGTTGCGGCGCTTCCATATAAATGCCTGATTATTTGTCTGTTGGTATCTGTGCTACCGACTTGCCCTCCACTACTTTACCGGGTACTACGACTTGTTCGATAATAGTGGTCTTCGGTCTCTCAATGAGGCTTATCAGTTCTCTGGCTGCCAGGCATCCGATCTGTTCGGTGTCCTGCTGGACTGTAGTAAGTCTGGGTTCAATCTGCCTTGCAGCCTGTATACCGTCGTAACCCGCTACCGAAATATCATCGGGGATCTGTAATCCTCTCTGTCTGATAGCATTGATGCCTCCGAAAGAAGCGAAATCATCCGGGAAGATGATACATGTCGGCGGATCCTGCAGCTCCAGTAATTCGTTGGTCACGCGATAGGTCGTTGTGGTATCTCTGTAGGCTGCCTCTCTGATGTACTCATCGGGAATCTCCAGTCCCAGACGTTCTGCCGTCCGGTAGAAGCTGGACAATCTTGCAGAAGTCGTTGCAGACATTGCTCCGTGGATATAAGCGATTTTCCGATGTCCTCTGCTGTAAATGTATTCCAGCAGTTCCTTCATGCCTGTCACGTTATCCGACATGATTGCGATACGATTGTTGAACAGGTAGTCAATGGTGACCACCGGGATGGAACTCTGTACCAGTTCAATGACTTCGGGATCCCCGAAATCGATACAGGCGAGTACCACTCCGTCAAAGCCTCTGTACCTGCTGTGTTCCAGGTAGGACATTCGATCTGATCGGTTCTTGCAGCTGTTAATGAAAGTAATGTCGTAGCCGCTCTTCTCTGCCGTCCTTTTGAAGCTGTCCAGCACACTGGAAAAGTAGTCATGGGTAAGACCGCTTCGTGCTTCATCTGCGAAGAGGACTCCGATTCCATAGGTCCGGTTCGTCTTCAGTGCTCTTGCGGAAAGATTCGGGGAATATCCCATCTCCTTGGCCACCCGTCTGATATTTGCTTTGGTTTCTTCTCCAATGTCCTTGTGGTCGTTCAGTGCTTTGCTGACAGTTGCAACGGAGACTCCACAAATCTTGGAAATGTCTTTCAATGATGCCATACCGTTCTCCTGTTCCATGTCTTCGTCATTCCGTCCGACCTGTTTTGTAACTTAATCGTTTTCGTGGTTTTAATATATAACACATTTGAGCATTTTGCAATACTTTTTTGCAGATTTTTTCCAAAAAATATCCACTTTGTCTATATTTAACAATTTCACGTGGGCAGTTTTGTACATTTGGCTCTTATGCAGAACGATTTTCTTCTATATAATGGCAATGTGTGCGATAACGTTTGATATGTTTTCGTTTCGTAAATCCTGTTTTTTACGGGTCTTTTGCTTTTGTGGCATCTTGTTCATCTTTTCTCATCGTTTTTGTATACATTGCGCATTTTACTTGGTTTTTCAAGATTCGTATTGCTTTTTCAGAAACGGTTCTGTATAATACTAATCAGAATTTCGGATTACTTAATCGTTTACTTAACATTAAGCAATCCGCAACGCAAAAGGTAAACATTCAACATACACCTATGTGAAAGAAGGAGATTTCTTATGAAGTATGGTTATTTTGATGATGCACATCAGGAATATGTCATCACCACCCCCAAGACTCCGCTTCCCTGGATCAACTACCTGGGCTGCAACGAGTTTTTCAGTCTGATATCCAACACTTGTGGTGGATATACCTTCTATAAAGATGCAAAGCTGTTACGTCTGACCCGTTATCGTTACAATAACGTACCGACAGACAACAATGGTAAGTACCTCTACATTAAAGACGGAGATACCGTATGGAACCCCGGCTGGCAGCCTACCAAGACCGATCTGGACTCCTATGAGTGCCGGCACGGTATCGGTTACAGCCGCTTCACTTCCTCCAAAGACGGTGTGAAGGCTTCCGTACTCTCCTTCGTTCCTCTGAACGATAATTGTGAGATCTCCCAGCTGACCCTGACCAACGGCAGCTCCGAAGACAAGAAGCTGTCCATCTTTTCTTATGTAGAGTGGTGTCTGTGGAATGCTGATGATGATATGAAGAACTTCCAGCGTAATTTAAGTACCGGTGAAGTAGAAGTTCAGGATTCTACCATTTATCACAAGACAGAATACCGTGAGCGTCGTAATCATTACGCAATCTATTCCGTAAATACGAAAATTGACGGTTTCGATACCAGCAGAGATGCTTTCCTGGGTGCTTACAGAGGTGCCGATTCTCCCGAAGCTGTTGAGAACGGCAAATGCACCAACTCCATGGCAAGCGGATGGTCTCCCATCGCTTCTCATCAGATCAATGTGGATCTGGCAGCCGGCGAGACCAAGACTTTCATCTTCGTTCTGGGTTATATCGAGAATCCCGAAGACGAAAAATGGGAATCCTATGGTGTCATCAATAAAACCCGTGCAAAAGCAATGCTTGCAAAATATCAGACAGATGCCCAGGTAGAAGAAGCTTTCGCAGCACTGCAGGCTTACTGGAAACAGTTACTTGCCCGTTATACCGTAGATTCCGCTGATGAAAAGGTCAACCGCATGGTCAACACCTGGAACCAGTATCAATGTATGGTAACCTTCAATATGTCCCGTTCCGCTTCCTATTATGAATCCGGAATCGGCCGCGGTATGGGATTCCGTGATTCCTGCCAGGATCTGTTAGGTTTCGTACATCTGATCCCGGATCGTGCAAGAGAGCGTATCATCGATATTGCTTCCACCCAGTTCCAGGACGGCAGTGCTTACCATCAATACCAGCCTCTGACCAAAAAGGGCAACTCCGATATCGGCAGCGGCTTCAATGATGATCCTCTGTGGCTCATTGCAGGTACCAGCGCTTATGTCAGAGAGACCGGTGATACCTCCATCCTGACCCAGATGGTTCCTTTCGACAACGATATGAGCGTGGCCGCTCCTCTGATGGATCACTTAAAGCGCTCCTTAGACTATATCATCAACCACAAGGGTCCTCACAATCTGCCTCTGATCGGTCGTGCCGACTGGAATGACTGTCTGAACCTGAACTGCTTCTCCGCTCATCCCGGAGAATCCTTCCAGACTTTCGGTCCCAGCGAAGGCCCCGTTGCCGAATCTGTGTTCATTGCCGGTATGTTCGTAAAATACGGCGAGGAATATGCACAGTTGTGCGAGCTGATGGGTGACGATGCCGAGGCAGCCCGCGCACGTAAGGAAGTACAGGCAATGTACGATGCGATCCTTAAGGATGGCTGGGACGGCGACTGGTTCGTTCGTGCTTACGATGCCTACAGTCACAAGGTAGGTTCCAAAGAATGCCGTGAAGGTCAGATTTACATTGAGCCTCAGGGCTTCTGCGTACTGGCCGGTGTCGGTGTGAAGGAAGGACTTGCCGAGAAGGCACTGAATTCCGTAAAAGAGAGACTGGATACCAAGTATGGTGTCATGATCTTACAGCCTGCATACACGGAGTATCACCTCGAACTTGGTGAAGTATCCTCTTATCCCCCCGGATATAAGGAGAACGCCGGTATCTTCTGCCACAACAATCCCTGGGTATCCATCGCAGAGACCGTTCTGGGCAGAGGCGACAGAGCTTTCGAGATCTACCGTAAGACCTGTCCCGCATACATCGAGGATATCAGTGAGATCCATCGTACCGAGCCTTATGTATACTCTCAGATGGTAGCCGGTAAGGATGCTAAATTCCACGGCGAAGCAAAGAACAGCTGGCTGACCGGTACCGCTGCATGGACTTTTGTAAATATCTCCCAGTACATCCTGGGTGTATATCCTACCCACCAGGGATTGTCCGTAGATCCTTGTGTTCCCAAGGACTTCGGTGATTTCTCCATCACCCGTAAGTTCCGTGAGGGAACCTATCACATCCAGGTGAAGAACCCTAAGAATGTGGAAAAGGGTGTCGTATCCATGACCGTAGACGGCAAGGCTGTAGACGGACACATCATTCCTTACGAAAAAGGTAAGGAAGAGTACAATGTAGTCATCACCATGGGCTAATTGATTTCAAAACGATTTCTGTCCTCCTTAAAACCCCCGGCAGTTAATGTAGCTGCCGGGGGGGTTGTTAGGTCTTCGAAAATTATTGAAAATGGTTCTCTTCTTTTGCCAAAAGTTTCCGATATGTCACATCTATTCCCAGTGCTCCCAGCGGTGCCGTAATAAGAATTGCCAGCACTGCTACAGACAGAACGATTTTGCCGCAGGACAATCCCATGGCCAACGGCACGGAACCGATGGCAGCCTGTACGGTAGCCTTCGGCAGATAGGCAATCATACAAAACATCCTCTCCTTCTTATTCAGGTTCGTGCCCAGCAGGCACAGTGCCACACCGGCAGAGCGGAACATCAATGCCAGCAGTATCATGCCCACTGCTGCCGGACCGGCTTCCATAGTATATCGAATATCCACTGCGGCACCCACCAGCACGAACAGTACCACCTCCGCTGCCAGCCATAGTTTGCCGAACTTTGCCGACAGTCTGCCCGTGACTTCCTTCGGTGCCCGCATCTTCAGCGCACAGGCCATGCTCACTACCGCCAACAGTCCGGAAAACGCAACTGTACTCTTCAACATCGTCTCCAATGCTATTAACAAAAACGATAACCCCATGATGATAATAACTTTCATGCTGTTCCGCACATAACTGCCCTTCCGGTACAGCAGTTCAAAAAGCTGTCCCAACAGCCAGCCCGCCAATGCACCGAGCACCACGCCGGTCAAAATCGACACCGGAATATTCACAAAATCCAGTGCATTTAACTGTCCGCCCTGTGCCATTCCGACAAAGGTGGAAAACAGCACTATGACATAAATGTCATCGCAGGATGCTCCCGCCAGAATCATCTGCGGGATACTTTTCTCCGTACCATAGCCGGTCTCCATGAGATGCACCATCCGGGGCACCACCACCGCCGGCGACACTGCCGCCAGAACCGCTCCCATAACCGCAGCATCTACTCTGCCGATATTAAGTATCATCGGTGCAAAGACTACAAATGCCAGCAATTCACAGGTAGCCGGAACGCAGGACAGCATAACTGCGGAACGCCCCACTTTTTTCAGGTCCTTCAGATCCAGGGATAATCCTGCCTTGAGAAGTATAATGATCAGTGCGATCTGTCGCAGTTCCGACGAAATATTCAGAATCGAATCATCCAACAGATTCAGTACATACGGTCCCAGAATAATTCCGGTGACCAGCATGCCGATAATGCGCGGCAGATGGATCCTCTGGCAGATTGCCGCCATAAGAAGCCCCAGTAAAAAGATCAGTCCCAATGATGTAAGCATAAAAATTCCTCCGTTTTCTCGCAGCAGGCAACAAAAAAGGCTGGTGCCCCCTGCATATTCTGCAGAAGTCATCAGCCAAATAAATCTGTCTCGGCGGTTTGAAGCCTACGCTTCCGGGAGAACCTCATTCCCGATGCGTTTATTATATCCGCCTTGCTTTTCCATGTAAAGTGTTTATCAGATATTTTCTAAAAAATATCTGCCGTCAGAGCATCCCCGAAGTCGCTTGCAGGAATATCGAAATCAATAATCCCCACTGCATAAGGCTGCAGTACATACTGTCCGGATTCAAAGACGAATCCATCCTTCGTAATGCTGAACGTCGGTGTTGCCGGTCCATTGTCGGTGCCTGCGATATCAGATCCGTAAATCTCCTGATAAATAGCATTCATGTCTTCTGTACCGTCCAGAACTACCAGTTTGATGCTCTTCTCATAATCATCAAAGAAACAGTTATCTGTCGCCTGCTTCTCGGCTGCTTTTTTCGTTACCAGCTCCAGTGCTTTCTCACGGAAGCCGCTTCCCAGACTGTCAAAAGTAATCTTATCTCCTGTCTGGGTATAATAGTTCATATAGCATACGGTATACCATCCGTGTGCTCCCTGGTCATAGCCTTCATTGCCCCATGCCAGGCTGATGACCTTATCATCTGCACGGATCACATTTAAAGTAAGATCCTGATAGCTCTGTACTCCTGTCTCTTCTCCCTCGTATACGGTGCCAAAATCTCCATTATTAATCTCCTTAAGGAAATGCTCCACATAGGCACTCAGATCACTCTGAATCTTGTTCTGTGCTTCTTCGTTGCCTTCGATGGTGATGGTCGGCATCTGATAGGTGTAAGTATAATTTCTCTCCTTATCCTCCGGCGCACTGCCACCCTCAAAATCTTCCGTGGTGATCTCCACCTTTCCGGTTGTCTCAGCACCGGTCTGCGTCTCCTGCTGTGCTGTGGTCTCCGCTCCTACGGTTTCCTGCACACTTTCCTGTGTGTTCTCAATTGCACTGCCGGTCACCTCAGGAATCACCGGTGATTCCTGACTGCCGCATGCGGTGCAGGAAAGCAACAGTCCTGTTAGCATTGTTGCCAATAATTTCTTTTTCATATTATTTACCTCCCAGTGTCAGTATACACAGCCATTGCATCATAACTGCATCATTTTCCGACACTTATCGCATTTTAACACAAAATATTAAAAAAGTAAATTTCGGGAATACTAGGAAAAACAAATTTCACAGGAGACCAGTAAAATGAAAATGTTATTTTATGATACGAAAAATTACGACAGAGAATCTTTCGATGCAGCACTGAAATCCCACTCAGGCATTGAGATTGAATATATTGCTTCCGATCTGGATCCCCGCACAGCTGCACTGGCACACGGCTTTGATGCTGTATGTGCCTTTGTCAGTTCCAACGTAAATGCTACCGTATTGGACATCCTGCACGAGACCGGGATCCGGCTGGTATTGCTGCGCTGCGCCGGCTATAATAATGTGGATCTGGAGAAAGCCGCCGAACTTGGCATCTGTGTCATGCGGGTTCCGGGATATTCTCCCGAAGCGGTAGCGGAACACGCCATGGCGCTGGCACTGGTCTGCAACCGCCGCCTATACAAAGCCTATAACAAAGTCCGGGAAAATGACTTCAGTCTGTCGGGACTCATGGGATTCAACTTCTACCACAAGACTGCCGGCATTATTGGTACCGGTAAAATCGGTGCCGCCATGTGCCGGATCTGCAACGGCTTTGGCATGAAAGTCATCGCCTACGATGTCTACGAAAATCACTCCCTGAAAGATTTCGTCACCTACGTGACCTTGGATGAACTGCTGGCAAAAAGCGATCTGATCTCCCTCCACTGCCCCCTGATGGATTCCACCTATCACATGATCCAGCTGGATACCATCAAGAAAATGAAAGACGGGGTGATCTTAGTCAACACCTCCCGGGGCGCTCTGGTCAAGACCCAGGACCTCATCGAAGGTATCCGTCTGCACAAATTCGCCGGTGTCGGTCTGGATGTCTATGAAGAAGAGACGAAAAATGTCTTCGAGGACCGCTCCGATGAGATCCTGGAGCACTCCACCACCGCAAGGCTCCTTTCCTTCCCCAATGTCATGATCACTTCCCACCAGGGTTTTTTCACCAAAGAAGCCCTGGAAGCCATTGCGGAGACTACCCTGCAGAATGCCCTGGATTTTGCAGCCGGAAAAAACAGCGCCAACCAGGTACAATAATTTTCTGTAACGAAAAACGGATGACCCTCCCAAGTCATCCGTTTTTCTCGTTTTCAGTTTCCCGTCTTATACTTTTCTCTTAATTTTTATCTAGTCGTTTTCTTTTCTGCCGACGAAGAACCACAGCCCCGCTGCAGCCACGCATCCGATTCCCGCGATTGCTGCCACGATCCACCAGAAGAATCCTCTTGCCTCGGGGATTGCCACTGTAGGAACTTCTTCCTTTTCTATCGGAACCGGATCCTGCTTCGGCTCTTCCTTCACTTCGTCACTCAGTGCGGTTTTCTCCTCTGTGATCTGTGCAGCATTTTCCGGTGCAGTTACAGTGGTATCTTCCTTATTTCCTGTATTCTGTGCCACCTTTGTGCTGCCCGCAGGCTGTACGGTTGTTCCCTGCGCTGCCTGTACCGGCTCTGCAGCGGTGTTTCCGCTATTATTGTCACTGCCGCTACTGTCAGAACTACTGCCGGAGGAAGCATCCGTCTTGCTGCTCTGACCGCCGGAGGGCTTTTTGTCATCGGAAGGTTTCTGCTCTTCGTTAGGTGTAATCGTTGCAGAAGACTGTCCGGTTACCACCGCACCGATTCCTTCGGGTACTACTTCTGTCAGTTCCAGGAATCCATTCATGTTCAGAGTACCGTCTGCATTTCTGGTAATACCGCCATGCAGAGCCGCTTCCATATCCAGGCTGACAAACCAGGTGTCATCTACCTGTTTTCCTTCACTGTTTACAGACTTTGTACCGTTGAAATAGTAGTTGGATGCATTGTTTACATCGCTGTCTTTCTGGCTTCCCTTCGGTTTGTACTGCTCTGCTACCTTGTTGGAAGTCTTATAGGACAGAATTCCTTCTGCATAGAATGCAGTATTTACAGCAGTATTGGTATAGAATGCCACATTGTAGCTTTCATTATTATAGGAAATACTGTTGTATACCTTAATATCCGGGCAGCTGTTACTGTCAATTCCTTTTGCCTTATTGGCAAAAGCGATAGAGTTCTTCAGTACATGGGAACCCGGCATGCTGTCTCCGCCCATCTTGAATCCGTTACCGTTACCGGCGTTAATTTCCTTGCCTTCCGCATCCAGTACATAACCGTTCTTGAATGCCAGGCAGTTCTGAATCGTTACCACGCCGATGGATCCGGTCTGCACCTTTGCGAACAGATCCCAGCCGTCATCTGCATTGTATGCTGCGATACAGCCGTCAAATACGTTGCCCTCGCCGACAGTCAGTTTTGCTGCAAATCCATCCGCATCCTCATATCCTTTATCTGCGTTCAGGTAAGAACTGCAGTTCAAGATCAGGTTGTCAGAAGGCCACTGATCGAATTTGTCGGTACCAAGATATCTGCTGATCTGGATACCGGTATTACCGTTGCGGTATGCCTGAATCCGATCCAATGTGTTATGATTACCGGATACCTGAATACCCTTCTGTGCGTCTGCGGAACGGGTCACATCGAATCCCTGGAAATACCAGTAGTCGCCCGCCAGTACCATACCTGCACAGTTTCCACCAAAATCAAGCACCGGTCTGGTGGCTGCATCCAGATCTGCGATCATGTAGATCAGAGCATCCGGTGTACCGTTGATACCACGCTCTACCTTAACGGTCTGAGACAGATGATATGTACCTTCCTTCAGGATGATCTTCTGTCCGGGTGCCGCGGTCTTCACTGCCGTATAGATATCTACGGGAGCTTCTTTGGTACCTGCGGCATTTGCTTTTCCGTCAGGGCCTACGTAGATATTATTGTTCTGTGCTGTCTTATACTCTACTACATACTGGAAGTTCACAGTATCGTAGGAAGTCATTTCCATGTATTCACCGGGGCGATAGTCCTTGTCCGGTACGAAGGTTACATCAAATACATTTCTTCCTGCTTTCAGTGTTACTGCAATATGTTCCTTGCTTAATGCAGCAAACTCTTTGTTTACGATCTCATTGCCTTTGGCATCGGTGATTACCAGTCTGCCGTCAGCGTTGCCGTAATATACCAGATCATAATCTGCACTGTTGGCAAAAGATGCAGATTCAATGCTGTTGATCGGGTATACATACTCGATTTCTCTCTCCTCGGCAGGAGCATCCAAATCCGGGTGAATGGTGGTAAAGTCAACATCCGTCACGGTGATTCTTGCATTTCTGGAAGCGAAGAATCCCACATAAATGCTATCAGGATCGATCTGGGTCAGCTCGGTTCTCTCAATATCGTAAAACAGTTTTTCACCGATCACGTTGTCGTCCTGATCCAGGTATCTTAAAATATATCCGGTATTGTTTCTCTGAATCTGCAGGCGGAACTCGGTGAGCAGATTGTCCAGGCATCCGGTAGGCTCTGCGCCCTTATAATTACCTACCACATTATAGGTACCGCCACCCAGCGCTGCTGCACTTGTCTCCAGGGTATAAGATACAGAGTTAAATTCTGCAGGAGTTCCTACCAGTTTTCCGGATTTGATGTCTGCCACATCCTGTGCGGTAACACCGGTCTTGGCAATGGTTCCCAGCCCCAGTTTCATGGAGATCTTGCTGGCGGAAGTATCCGTGGTCACAGCTTCTCCATCCCAGTAATATTCCATCTTGGTCGCAATGTTCTGGAAGCAGTTGTTCCAGAATGCAGTACCATCCCCGTTGGGACCTACAGCATCTGCCACCATCAGTCCAAAACCTTCCTGACCGTTGGAAAGTGTCCAGTTATCTACTTTCACAGTGGCTGTCAGAGTAAAATTCTCGGTCTCCGGATCGATTTCTGTATAATAGAAAGTCAGTCCGTCGGTAGATCCCGGAACGATCTTACCTTTGCCGCCTTCACTGTATACCGTTACCTGTCCGTCATTAATGTTACCGATTACTCCATTGTTCTTGGAGTCGGTACTGGATCCGTAAGAGGATACGCTCCAGACTCTCTGTGCCTCATCCACTACTGTCACCTCTATGGTACCTTTTCCGGAGATGTCCTCTCCTCTGACTGCCGCTACGGATATGGTATAAGTCTTACCCACTGTAAGACCGCTTACGGTTGCTGCGGTAGTGGCGCTCTCTGTTTTGCTGTCCGTTCCTTCTACAGTCACTACATATTTTTCAGCTTCTTTTACTTCGCTCCATTCCAGTGCCACAGCGCCTTTTCCTACGTTCGTAGCGCTGGAGATCTTCGGTGCTGTGAGAGGAAGCACGAAATCTGCGTTCACGCTGTTGCCAGCCTTGTCCTCTTCTCCGTCACGGATTGCTTTTACTGTAAAAGTATATGTTCCGGATGCTGCGGGGGCAAAGCGTACTTCTGACTCATTGCCCTCCTTGGAGGATTTTGCTGTACCGATGACATTTCCTTCGGCATCACTCATGGTCACTTCGATCTTGTCTGCGCCGTCGTAGCCGATGTTGGTCTTTACGGTCACATCCATTTTACCGGCATTCTGTACCGCACTGATAATTTCAGGGCTTTCTACAGTAGACCAGTCTGCGCGGGTAGGCTTCTCTGTGCTGCCGGTGGTCTCTGTTACGATCACCTTAAAGATGTAGTTATTGTTCTCCAGACCTCCCAGATAGTAGGTTCCAGCCTCAGTTACTTTCAATGTGGAAATGCAGGCTGCATTTTTCGCCAGAGTCTCTTCTGTCTTCACCGCTACGGTTCCGCCTCCATTTAACAGAGCCATCTGGCGGTTGTCATCTCCGCCTTCCACCCAGTACACTTTAACTTCTGCGGCTCCGGTGGTCGTGAATTTCACACTATTTTGAATCTGTGTCAGTTTTCCACCAAAGTTGATTCTCTGGGTAAATGCCGTTCCGTCTTCAAAGCTCTTCTTACTGGTATCTACCTTGGATTTTTTACTCCATAAAATGGTAAAATAATCATCGCTTCCGGCACTCTGCTCTTCTCCGTCCGCTTTCGCTCCGGCTGCAAACAATGCCAGATCCGTGGCATCCAGTACATACTGCTCTGCGTCACCGGTCGTATCCTTAGTCTCTTCTGCTGCCTCTTCCGCCAACACGGCAATCTGTGTCTCTTCGGGCGCACTCTGTGTATCGTCCTGCGTCTCTGCGGTCTGTCCGTCAGCCACCTGTTCGATCTCATTTCCGGACACCGTTGCCTGCTCAGACTCCACGACTGTCTCTTCCGCCTGTACTACCACGGAAGGTGTGCCCATTCCCGATAATACCATGGCACCTGCCAACAGCAGTGCCAGCCAGCGTTTCCTCTTCTTACCCTCTCTGCTACTTAACATTTCCATACCTCCATCAGCTTTGCGTACAATCTCTGCAAATGGTAACCCCTCCATCCACAAACTTGTAACCGCTTACAACGCTATGCACTATATATTATCACTATCGCTTTACATTAGTAAACTATTTTTTGTATATATTGGACATTTTTGGAAGTTATTCATAGAAATTTTGAGCAACTTTTAGTCATAATTTTTGCGCAGGTTTCTCTTTTTTGCAAAAATATACAAATTCATATTTATATATCTGTTTTTCTAAAGTAAGTGCTTCCATTATGAACTTTATTTTCTCACACATCCGCGTAATGTTCCATCAGACTTGCCAAAAGTTATATAATGATTTCAAAGTTATATAAGCTTATATACAGTTATATATAAAATTAAAAGTTATATAAACTTATATAAGAAAAGGAGGGATTCATCATGAGTGCTAACCCGTTCACGCTATCTTTTGGAAAAAAACCATTACAATATATTTCCCGTTTCACGGAAACCAACCAAATTATGGAAAGTTTCTGTGCAGACAATCCATCTAATCAGATCTACATGATTACAGGAGTCCGTGGTTCCGGCAAAACCGTTATGATGACTAATATTGCTTCCGAGCTCCGGCAGGAGAAGAAGTGGATTGTGGTCGAATTGAATCCCACGCGAGATCTGTTGCAGTGCCTTGCTGCAAAGATTTACAGCATTCCCGAATTGCATACATTATTTATCAATGCGAAGTTGGATTTTTCTGCTTTTGGGCTGGGTGTTTCTGTCGAAAATGCTGCACCGGTAACAGATATCGAAAATGCTTTGGAATTAATGTTGAAATATATTCAGAAGAGCGGGAAACGACTATCCCATCTTTTTACTGATGACGGGATTATATGAGAATATCTATAATCTACAAAATGATAAAGCACTGACTTTTTTATATCGCGCTCCCAAGCTGATTCTTGAACCATTGAATTATACAGCAATCCGCAGGCAATATATGAATATCTTTTCTTTGGATATAGACGCCGCCGGAGAACTCGCTTCTTTGACCAAAGGCTATCCTTTTGCTTTCCAGGTATTAGGTTATCTCTATTGGGAATATCGTGGTAAGAAGACTTTGAATGAAATTTTGCCGGAATATGATCAGTATCTGGATGAATATGTCTACAGCAAAATTTGGTCAGAATTATCCGAATTGGATAAGAAAATTGTAACCGAAATGTCCCTCAGTGGAGAGACACAGGTAAAAGCGCTCCGGGAAAAATTGGGTATGAAATCAGAACTGTTCTCTGTTTATCGGGAACGTCTGAAGAGAAAGGGTGTTATTGCTTCCAAAGAATATGGTAAAGTTGCATTGGCGCTGCCCCGGTTTGACGAATTCGTAAAAATACAGCAGCTCATGTGACCGTCAGGGCGTGGTGTCTATTCCACGCCCCGCAGCACGACCTTCCCCACGTATTTCCGGACCCGTTCCGCCATCTGTTCCAGTTCCTCTCTGGAAAATGTGCCAAATGGTTCTGCACCTCCCAGCTTAACATCGTCACTTTCCGCTGTCTGTATCATTCGGTACAGGCAGTTTTCATTTTCCTCATAGCTTTGCAGATAATAGGTCGGACAACCGGCGATCCATCTGCCGATATTTTCAAATTCTTCCACGGTATGGATCCCCTTCACCACAGTGGTGCGGAATTCATACGGAATGCTGCTGCTTTTCACAATGCCGATACTCTCCTCGATCCGGGAGAGATCCATGTTTTTCAGCCCCGCAGCCCGGGCATAATTCTCCCGGGAAGCCTTAATATCCATGGCCAAGTAATCGATCAGACGCTCCTGCAACAGATCCCACAGTGCCCCCGGCATATAGCCGTTGGTATCCAGTTTTATTGGATACCCCAGTTCCTTGATCTTCCGCAAAAATTCTTTCAGATCCTTTTGCAGAGTAGGTTCTCCGCCGGTAACACAGACTCCCTGAAGGATCCCCTGTCTTTTTTTCAGGTAGGACAGTACTTCCTCTTCTGCGATAGACGGCTGTCCCGCCGGATCCATCACCAGCTCCCCATTGTGACAAAACGGACAGCGAAAATTGCAGCCCCCTGTAAAAACAGTGGCTGCAATATGTTCCGGATAATCTAATAAAGTTGTCTTGTTAAAACCATGTATTTCCATACAGTACTCCCTTTGTCCCCGTAGGGACTGTATGAATATCCCTTATGTCCTTGATCTCGTGGAGTCGCGGATTACCAGTTCTCCGTCGAACACGCAGTGCTGATGCTTCGCCTTTTTCCCGATAATGTCAAACAGAATCCTCGCGGTCTCTCTCGCCATGCTGTCCACCGGCTGTTTTAAAGTCGTCAGGGACGGAATGACGTATTTACCGATCTCCACACCGTCGAAGCCTGCCAGGGAGATATCCTCGGGCACCTTGTAGCCGGCATCGGACAGCGCTTTGCCGGCGCCGATCGCCAGAATATCGGAAATGGCAAAAATTGCCGTACAGGGAATCTGCTTCTCTAAAAATTCCTTCGTCACCATGTAGGCGTTCTCCAGGGAGTAATCCTCCAGGTCGCTTCTCATGGGCAGGATCAGTTCATCCCTCACTTCGATGCCGTTATCCTTCAGGGCTTTTTTATAACCTTCCAGACGCAGCTTACCGATGGAAGCATCGGTCTTGCGGGCACAGAGGATTGCGATGTCCTTATGTCCGTTCTTGCACAGATAGTCCACCATCTTGTAGCTTTCCTTGGTGTCATCCACAGCTACGGAAGAATAGGTATTGCGGCTGAAGCCCTTGGGCAGCATGCCCGTGGTACTTAAGATAAACGGCACATGGAGCTGCGCCAGTTTTTCCTCGCTGTGTACCAGGTAACCACCCAGGAAGATGATGCCGCGGAGCCTTTTTTCCTTCACCAGCTTCAAAGCCACTTCCACTTCATCCTCGTCATAGTCAACATGCTGCAATACCATGGCGTAGGACTTTTCCTTGATCTCTTCTTCCAATACCTTAATCATCTGGCTGAAGAAAGAGTTATTAATACCCTTTACCAGCACAGCGATTGCTTTGGCATCCTGGCGCTTCAGATTTCTGGCACTGTTATTTGGTACGTAATTGTTCTCTTTGATCACCCGCATGATCATTTCCTTGGTCTCCGGATTGATGTCCGGGTGATTATTTATAGCACGGGATACCGTGCTGACGCCGACACCGCAGATTCTTGCGATGTCTCTGATCGTGATTTCCTCCATGGAGCGCAAACCTTTCCAAGCCTACAGACTTACCTTCCGTACAGCTTCGTCATGCTGCGGATTCGTCCTGCAAGCTCCTTTGTAAAATCTCCGTTCCCCATTCTCCACTTCCAGTTAATGCCCAGTGTGGAAGGAATGTTGATGCGGGCCTCCGATCCCAATCCAAGATAATCCTGCATAGGAATAATCGCCATATCAGCCACACTGGCCATTGCCGCGCGTACAAATTCCCAGGGAATTTGCTCTCTGGGGATTGCTTCTCCGTCAGCAGTTTTCAGCCGCAGATAATCGTCACAAAGCTTTTTATCCGCTCCTTTCAGGGTATCGTACCATCCCATTACAGTATCATTATCATGAGTACCCGTGTATACCACACAATTATGTGTATAATTATGCGGCAGATAATCACTCTCTTCACGGGAATCAAATGCGAATTGCAGTATTTTCATACCTGGATAACCGGATTTCTTTACTAATTCTATCACAGATGGCGTTAAAAAGCCAAGGTCTTCTGCAATAACTTCTTTTTCTCCCAGTTTTTCCTTCATAGTACGGAAAATATCGTATCCGGGACCCTGTTCCCAATGCCCGTGCTCCGCAGTGGGTTCTCCGTAAGGGATCGCATAATAAGCGTCAAATCCACGGAAATGGTCGATACGTACCACATCATAGCGCTCGAAGCATGCTGCCAGGCGCTGCATCCACCAGGCGTAACCGGTCTCTCTGTGGTGTTCCCAGTTATACAGTGGATTGCCCCACAGCTGTCCGGTGGCGGAAAATGCGTCGGGAGGGCATCCCGCTACCGCTACCGGCTCACAGTTCTCATCGAACTGGAAGAGTTCCGGATTCGCCCAGGCATCCGAGCTGTCAAAAGCTACATATATGGGAATATCCCCGATGATTTTGATGCCGTTGTCGTTAGCATAGGTCTTTAATTTCTCCCACTGTACCTGGAACAGATACTGCTGGAACTGGTAAAATGCGATCTCTTTCGCATATTTTCTGCGATACTTATCCATAGCTGCCGGCGTTCTGAGCTTTATATCTTCTTCCCATGCTGCCCAGCAGATACCGCGGAATCCATCCTTGATTGCCATATATAATGCATAATCATCCAGCCAGTATCCATTTTTCTCTATGAATGCCCGGAATCCGGCATCTTCCTCAATATGGCTGTTTTCAAAAGCTTCTTTCAGCAGACGGAAGCGGCTCTTGTAGATCTTGCCGTAATCCACCGAATGAATGTCGGTACCGAAATCATAGGCATTGCACTGCTCTGCGGCCACATAACCTCTCGCCACCAGATCCTCCGGATCGATGAAATACGGATTCCCCGCAAAGGTGGAGAAGGACTGGTACGGAGAATCTCCGTAGCTGGTAGGTCCCAAAGGCAGGATCTGCCAGTAAGCCTGACCGGCTTCTTTTAATCTGTCAATAAATTTATATGCTTCTTTGGAAAAGCAGCCGATTCCGTACCTTGACGGGAGGCTGCTCACCGGCAGCAATATTCCGCTTTTTCTCATATCAATAACCATTTCTTTCCGTAACCCGCGAACTTTCAGGCACTTTAGTACCGTGTACTTCCGTACACTGTGCAGGCACAAATTTGCGTGCGAAAAATGAGCCGAATGGCTTATTTTTCACACTTATCCCTTAACCGCGCCGGCTACCACACCCTCGATGATGTACTTCTGGCAGGTCAGATAGAAGACGATGATAGGGATAACGGACAGTACTAACAGTGCCATCATGGCGCCCATATCTTTTGCACCGTAGGAACCTACCAGGTATTGTACCACAACCGGGATAGTCTTGTAAGTAGTGCTCAGACCGATTACCAGATAAGGCAGCAAATAGTCGTTCCAGATCCACATGGCGTTCAGAATAGCTACGGTGATCGCAGTTGGTTTCAGGATCGGCATTACGACACCGAAAAAAGTCTGCAGCGGATTGCATCCATCGATCATGGCTGCCTCCTCGATGTCCAGCGGAATGGATTTAATAAATCCGCAAAACATGAACACAGACAGACCGGAACCGAATCCCAGGTATAACAGTACCATTCCGGGAGGGTTGTTCAAATGGGTCATGTTGGCCAGTTTGGACATGGTAAACATTACCATCTGGAAAGGTACGATCATGGAAAACACAAACATATAATACAGTATGTTGGTCACACCGGATTTTACTCTGGTCAGGTAGTAAGCGGTCATAGAGGTAAACAGAATGATCGCTGCTACAGAAAATATGGTAATAAATGCGGACCACCCGAAGGCGGTGAAGAATCCGGTCTTCTGAACGCCGTTCACGTAGTTGGTCAGTCCTGCAAAAGTCTGCGCATTCGGTAATGAGAAAGGGTCATTACTGATGTAGAGTTTTCCCTTAAAGGAGTTCATCAGCACGAAGAAAATCGGTGTCAGGAATGCCACTACCAGCACACACAGGATACAAAAAATAATTACATTGGAAGTTTTTTTCTTAGTCATTATTGCTCTACCTCCTTACGTCTGGTAAGTACCAGCTGTCCCAGGGCAATGACTGCCACTACAATAAAGAACAGTACTGCTTTAGCCTGACCGACGCCTTCAAATCCGCTTCTGCCATAGAAAGTATTGTAGATGTCCAGGGCCAGCATTGCGGTCTTTTTGCTGGGTGCACCGGCGGTCAGTGCCAGGTTCTGGTCGAACAACTTGAAGCTGTTGGATACGGTAAGGAACAGACATATGGTAATAGATGGCATAACCATCGGAATTTTCACTTTGAATAAGGTCTGCAGGGAAGTAGCGCCGTCGATCTGTGCTGCTTCGATCAGATCGGTAGGTACATTCTGGAGTCCCGCTACGTAGATGATCATCATATAACCGATCATCTGCCAGTTCATCAGGATGACCAGTCCCCAGAAACCATAGGTAGGATTGGCTACCAGCGTAGTCTCGTATTTTAACAATACCGCATTAATCATCTGCTGCCAGATATAACCCAGGATAATACCACCGATCAGGTTTGGCATGAAAAATACGGTACGGAACAGGTTGGTTCCTTTGATTTTTCTCGTCAGTGCCAGTGCCAGAATAAATGCAAACACGTTAATGGTGATAATAGACACGACTGAGAATTTTAAGGTAAATCCGAATGCGTTGACAAAATCTTTGTCCGCAAAAATCTGTATATAGTTTCTCAAGCCTACAAATTCTGCATTTGTGATCGTCTTGAATTTGCAAAAGGACAGATATACGCCCATAACAAACGGTATGATAAATGCAAAGGAAAATGCGATCAATGTAGGCAATACAAAAATGGGAAAATATCTTTTTAATGTCTTTTGCATAAGCCTTCTCCTTTTTACAAGCACGGGGGCCGTGGTACCACCACCGCCCCCTGTGTCTGAGATTTCTATAAGATGGATAACTATTCAGAGCCATTAAATATTGGCTGATACTCGTCGAATGCTCGCATTCGTAAGAGCATCTGACAATATTTAGTTGGCGAAGCAGCCTCCATTCGCAAAAGTCCTGCATCGAAGATGCTGTTTTGCGAATGAGGTGCTGAATAGTTATAAGTTGAGATCACTTAGTTAGCTGCGATTGCTGCTTTCTCAGCTGCCCATCTGTCTACTACGGTCTGCTTTACAGTATCCCAGTCGATAGAACCGGAAGCATACTCCAGAAGAGCTGCGCCGAAGTCATCCTTGAACTGCTGGCTGGGGAAGGAAGTGAAGTTCCAGGATACAGATGTCTTGGAAGAATCTGCCATGTAACGAAGAACTTCCTGTGCCAGAGGATCGGTGGGCTTTTCAGCATCGGTAAAGGTATCGAAAGGAGCGATGAATCCAAGGTCATTGGTTACAGCAGCCTTACCGGTCTCAGAGGAGAACAGCCATTCAACGAATGCGATGGATGCTGCCTGGTCTTCAGCAGAAGCTTCTTTGTTGATGCAGAAGAAGTTCTCAGTACCGGTGCACAGTCCCTGATTCTCTTCACCTTCAACGCCGGTGTAGATAGGAAGGAACTTAACATCTTCAGCTTTAACGGTGTTACCGTCTACGCCGGAGATCTGTCCCCATGCCCAGTTACCATTCTGTACCATTGCTGCCTGACCCAGAGCAAACTCAGCCATGGAATCGTCTACAGACTTGCTTCCCAGCAGTCCGGGTGCTGTGCAGGAGTTGTTGATGTACAGATCGAAAATGTTCTTGAAGTTATCGGAATAGGTGAACTCCAGGTTATCGGTATCAGTGATACCCTTGTCTCTATACTCATAATATACAGGGATGTTAGCCAGATGGGTCTGCCATCTCCAGTCTTCACCGGGCATCAGGGAAGTGGAAGCGAATACGCCTTCGATACCCAAATCATCCTTCTTAGCCTGCATATCTTCTACAACCTCTTTTAACTTAGCGAAGTTGTTGATCTCATCCATGCTTGCTGCCTTAGCACCGTCCAGTGCGAAGTACTTCTGCATGATAGCGTCATTGTAAATGATGCCGTAACCCTCTACTACGTAAGGGATTCCGTATACACCACCGTCTTCGCCGGTGATTGCCAGGCTCTTATCCATCAGCCAGCTGTACAGGTCGGTATCTTTCAGATCTGCACAGTAGTCTTTCCAGTTCTTGTAACCGATAGGTCCGTTAATCTGGAACAGGGTGGGTGCCTCGGTGTTAGCGATCTCAGACATCAGTGTCTGCTCGTAAGTACCACTTGCTGCGGTTACAACCTTTACAGGAACACCGGTTGCCTCGGTATATTCCTTAGCCAGTGTCTGCCATACTTCATCAACTTCAGGCTTGAAGTTCAGGTAGTATACAGAGCCCGCTGCCTCTGCGGTCTTCTCTACTGCTTCGGTGGTTGCTGCATCCGTCTTGTTGTCGGTAGCAGGGGTGGTTGCTGCTGCATTGTCGGAGCTGCCGCAGCCGGTCAGCATGGAAGCTGCCATTACTGCACAAAGTAATACGCTTGCCAGTTTCTTCTTCATATTTTACCTCTCCTTTTTGTTTGGAACGGGGAACCCTTCATGATTCTTGCTATACCCCCGTTGATTTTTTGGAAACGGTGTCGGTATTGTTACCGGTAACGTTTCCGTTGCTGTGATTAGAAGATAGCACATTCACGAAAAGTGTGCAAGAGGTTTTCTGTAAATCTTTGGAAGTTTGTATATTGTTATTAAAATCAGATGGCTGTTTTTGTCTGTTTTCACCAAATATTTTTACACGAAAATCCCCTGGGATCGTCACGACCTCAGGGGATTGGAAATATTATTTTTCTGTTGTCCAGTACTTGTGGAACATCTCCGTTACTGTATCATATCCTTCTTTGGGTCTGCGGTATTCATCCACGACACCTTTATTGTTATGACAGCGGGCTCTGGTGGGGAACCACTCTTCCTCCGTCACGCGGCAGTCGGCAAACTGCCATACAAATAATCCGCTGATATCGGGATGTGTCATGTAAGTCTCCAGATTCTCTCTGAGAATATCGCACTGCCTCTCTTCGCTCCATTTGCAGCGTGACCGGTCACGGTAACCATACAATGCGGCAGCACCCACTTCGCTGACGATCACCGGTTTGTTCGCGCCTCCTGCCTTACGGATCCACTCCAGCTCTTCCTCATTGCGCTTCTTGGGATCTACATCCTGATACCAGCCGGAATACATGTTGAAGGACACCACATCCGGCAGATCCAGGCAGATGTCCGTGAAATGTCTGCAGGTGGCGCTGGTCGTAGGACGACTCTGATCCAGGCTTTGGATATGTTCGTACTGTCTGCGGTATATCTCTCTGCCTTCTTCCGTCTCACTGGCACATTCATTCAGAATTCCCCAGATAAAAATAGACGGATGATTATAATGATTGTCTATCATTTCCTGAATGCAGTCTTCACACTGCTGTTCAAAGTGAGGATTCTGCATCCGTTCCAGTCCGAAGCCTCTCGCATGGTTTTCCTCCCACACGAACATTCCTCTCTCATCACACAGATCCATGAAACGCTCATCATTCGGATAGTGGCAGGTACGGACCGCATTGGCTCCCGCCGCCTCCATCAGATCCATATCCTGCACCATGAGCTGCAGCGGAATCGCACAACCGACCGTGGCATAATCTTCATGGCGGTTAAAGCCTTTTACATATAACGGTTGTCCATTGAAGAGAATATGCTTTCCCTCTACGGCAACCGTCCTGAAACCCACACGATCGATCAGATCATCGGTCACCGCTCCGTCAACCTTCAGCAGCGTTGTCAGATAATACAGCTGTGGATTCTCATGAGACCAGGGAGTTATATCGGAAAATTGTGTTGTAGTATAAGTATATCTGTATTCGCTGCCGGCTTCGATCTGCAGCTTTTCCGATTTCTGTATATTGATTGCTGCCTGTCCGCAGCTTCCTGCTGTGACGTCATTTTCCGTGCTCAGATACTGCTCCAGTTCACATATGACACTTTTGTCAGAACAGTTCCCCACGCGGATTTCTACTGTTGCCTGCCAATGCCCATCCACATATTCCGGCGTAAAATGCACCTGTTTCAGGTAGGCATCCGGTACCGTCTCCATGACAACCGGTCGGGTAATGCCTCCGTAGGTATAATAATCGTTGGGAACATGCAACGCCGAATGTTCTCCGAAGGTGTTGTCCACCCAGACACGGATCTCATGCATTCCTGCCTTTACCTTCGGAATCACGACCGAAAACGGGGTGAACGCATTGTAATGATGCGCCACCTTTTCTCCGTCCCAATATACATCTCCCGTGTGGCTGACCCCCTTAAATTCCAGTCTGACATTTCCGTCATTTTTGATCATAACCTTGCGGTGGTAGACCGCATGTCCGCGAAAATCCAGGAATTGCGGGTGCTGTTCAAAGCAGCCCGGCACCGGCATGGTGTATTCCCCGGGCAATGCCTGTCCTTCTGCGTTCTCCATGGTGACGCGCCACATGCCGTCCAGCTCCTGTACTTCTCTGATATAATGTGTGTCAAATAAGCGAATCATGATTGGTGCTCCTCTCTGTACTCCTTCATTACTCTGCTCCACCGCTCTGCGATTTGTTGCTGTCCCTGCACGCTGGGATGCACCAGATCCGCCGAGATGAAACAGGGATTATTGAGGATCTGCAATCCATCAGTGTAGATCAATCGCTCCGCTGCATACTTCCGCACGATATGGCGCATATCTTCCGCACGTTCCTGGTCCATATCGTTAAAACCGAAAATGGAGGTGGCAAATACCGGTCTGGAATCTGCTGCCAGGATCTGCGTAAAGCGGTCGATTCTTTTCTCAAACTCCTCTATCGTAATTCCTTTTCGTCGCTCTACCGCATTGACTCCCATCTCCACGGAAGCAAAGCTCCAGTCCTTACGAGAGACAATGTATTCCGCCATTTTCTCCTCCATCAGGGCTCTGCCCGCAAATCCGAGATTCAGATAATCGCATCCAAGCAGCTGTGAGATCCGGAATACATAGGAATCCGGCTGGATCAGTCCGAGACTTCCGTGTGTGATAGACGAACCGTACGCAAGATAGGTCTCCTGCGGAAGCTGCTTCGGCTTCGGCGGTTCCACTGCTCCTTCGACGCCTACATAATAACAGGGAACGTAGGGCAGCACGATTCTGACAACCTCCGGTGCAAACGGCAGATGCTGCTTTTTCGTAAGTTCCCGCAGGGTGTTCATTTTCCGCTCTTCCGGATATTCTATATGTATTCTGGTCTTGGTCTCATAGATATTCTTGGAAGACTGGTCCCATCCGCCCTGAAAAGAGCCAAAGAAGATATGTGCCGTCGCGCTTTCCGGAACCATATCCGCCCGCAGAATAATGTCTGCGGAGCCCTCCGGCATCGTAAAACGAAGTTCTACTCCGGTGGCAAAGATGTTTTCCCGGATTCCCTCACTGATTTCATCCCGGATCTCTCTGCGGATCCGCCGCAGCAGATATCCTTTTTCTGTTTGTTCCAGTTCTTCCACGTTATGAAACACTATGTTGTCAAATTCCATCGGTTGCGCTCCTTTTTTGATCATGTATGTATACACTGTATCGCTGATATTCCTTTTTCCGCAATATGAATTATGGATTTTATAAATGGAAAGTTAGTAAAGAATCGCGTAGCCCACATTAGGGCTACGCGCGTTTTTAAGTAAGCCATAGGTACAGTTGGCTTACTTAACCCTCTTATTTTGAGAAAATGAGCATAGATGCTCTTAGCAAGTCATTTCATGCCCATTTATTTCTGCAATAAGGGTACGGAGAGCTATATATAGATCCATCATGCCCACTTTTTCGACAATCAAGGACACAGTAGACTGGTGCCAGCTTTCGTGTGCCCTTTTCCTTCATAATCGTGGGCATGCGGGATACAAAAGAGTCTTGTTATGCCCTCGGCATCAGAAAAAATATAGCCAAGAGAACTTTGAAACGCAGAACGCCCATGGCGGATGGAATGTCATGCCGTGATGTTCCATCCGCCATGAGCGTTCGTGGCTTATCAAAAACCCCGGTGCATTCACACCGCGGCTGCTTGTCTATTATTTCAATTTCCAGATATCTCTGTTGTACTCTGCGATGGTTCTGTCGGAGGAGAAGAATCCGGCCTTGGCGATGTTCACCAGCATCATCTTCTTCCACTTCTGCTGATCCTCGTAATCAGCAAATGCCTGATCCTTTACCTTGATATAGTCTTCCAGGTCAAGCAGGGTCATGAACCAGTCTTTGTTCAGCAGCTCGTTGTACAAACGCTCCAGGTTCTCCTTCTTGCCTACCTTGAGCACTTCCTTGCTGACGATAAAGTCTACGGCCTCTTTGATGACAGGGCTCTTCTTGTAGTAGTCTTTGGAGACATAATCTGCCTTCTCGTAGTGCTTGATGACCGTGTCGCTGTCCTGACCGAAGATGTAGATATTGTCATCACCTACCAGCTCATGGATCTCCACGTTTGCACCGTCACTGGTACCCAGGGTTACGGCACCGTTCAGCATGAACTTCATATTACCGGTTCCGGACGCTTCCTTGGAAGCCAGAGAGATCTGCTCGGAAATATCGCAGGCGGGAATCAGCTTTTCGGCATAGCTTACGTTGTAGTTCTCTACCATTACCAGTTTCATGTAAGGGTTCACTTCAGGATCGTTATTGATAATATCAGACATTACCAGCAGGAGATGAATGATATCCTGTGCGATCACATACGCAGGCGCAGCCTTGGCACCGAAGATAAAGGTCAGCGGGGTAGAAGGCTTCTTGCCGCCCTTGATCTCCAGATATTTGTGAATGATATACAGAGCGTTCATCTGCTGACGCTTATACTCATGCAGACGCTTTACCTGAATATCGAAGATGGAATCGGGATTCAGCTCCACGCCTTCCTTCTCCTTGATATAGGATACCAGCTCGGACTTCTTGGTCCTCTTGATATCATAAATAGTATCCAGTACCGCCTGATCATCCTTGTACTCTAACAGCTTCTGCAGTTCCTCAGCATCCTTCTTGTAGCCATCACCGATGGTCTGGGTCAGGAATGCAGCCAGCTCGTGATTACAGGACAGCAGCCATCTGCGGAAAGTAATACCGTTGGTCTTGTTGTTGAATTTCTCGGGGTAAATCTTATAAAAATGATTCAGTTCGGTCTGCTCCAGGATTTCGGTATGAATTGCTGCCACACCGTTGACACTGTAGCCATAGTGGATGTCGATGTGTGCCATGTGCACTCTCTTGTCCTTATCGATGATCTGAACTTTTTCATCTTTATATTTCTTTGCCACACGGTCACTCAGCTCCTTAATGATGGGAACCAGCTGAGGAACTACTTTTTCAATATAAGCCAGGGACCACTTCTCCAGAGCTTCTGCCAGGATCGTGTGATTCGTATAAGCGCAGGTGCGGCTTACCACATCAATAGCTTCGTCCATGGTGAAGCCTTCCTCAGTGGTGAGGATACGGATCAGCTCAGGGATAACCATGGTGGGATGGGTATCATTGATCTGAATTGCCACATGCTCCGGCAGAGTATGCAGATCATAGCCTTTTTCCTTTACTTCCTTCAGAATCAGCTGGGCACCGTTGCATACCATAAAGTATTCCTGATAAATACGTAACAGGTTGCCTGCCTCATCGGAATCATCGGGATACAGGAACAAGGTCAGGTTCTTCTCGATCGCTTCCTTATCGAAAGTGATGCCCTTCTTTACCAGACTCTCGTCTACGGTCTCGATATCAAATAAATGCAGCTTGTTCAGGCCGTTCTCATAGCCTACGACATCAATGTCATAGAGTACGGAAGTCACCTTGCGGTCGCCGAAAGCCACTTCGAATTTTGTACCGGTATTATTCAGCCAGGAATCCTTCTGGATCCAGTCATTCTTCTCAGCCATCTGCAGATGATCCCTGAATACCTGCTTGAACAGACCGAAGTGATAGTTCAGACCGATACCGTCTCCGGGAAGTCCCAGAGTAGCGATGGAATCCAGAAAGCAGGCTGCCAGTCTTCCAAGACCGCCATTACCGAGAGAAGGTTCCGGCTCTGCCTCTTCGATGTCAGCGAGGTTCTTGCCGTTTTTCTTCAGGATCTCACTCAGTTCCTCATAAATGCCTAAGTTGATCAGATTGTTGGATAACAGCTTACCGATCAGGAATTCCATGGAAATGTAATATACTTTCTTGTCTCCGGTGATTGCGGGAGTCTCTGCCATCTTCTCCTTGGTCAGCTGCAGTACTCCGGTGTACAGCTGTGCATCGGTGCAGGCACCGATATTTTTTCCATACAGTTTTCCGGTGATCTCATTTAAAGTCTGCTCTAAATTCATTTCAAACTCCATTCTGCACGATAATTTTATTTTTACACAAATGAATGTACCGTGCCGCACTCATTTTTCATATTGTTTTTCTTTGTCTGGGTACTATACTTACTCTTTGGTATCCATACCCTCATCTCAACTGGGCTCTGGGTATTTTCCTGCCTTTCCGGCTCTCCATACCCTCGTAATGCTAAGATTTTGTGTATGTTGTTGTCTTACAATACACAGAATAGCATGAGAAAACGTTTTCCGCAAGTCTTTCTTTTACCTTCCAGATTTTTTGTGCAAAATAGCTTAACAGATAATGTCCTTATAGTACATTTTCACGATGCTGTGGGGCATGACTACCTGATGTCCTTCCCCACCATTCATCAGCTTGTGTACCTCTTCCACGGCTCTGCTGGAAATGCTGTAAAAGTCCTGTTTTATGGTATTCATCTGCTTGCCGACATATCCCATCAGGGTAATTCCATCAAAACCGCACACCGGACGGAAAATGTCCATATCAATCAGCGCATTCATGGCGCCGATAGCCATCAGATCTGAGGCACAGACTACCACATCCTTGTTTTTCGCATATTTCAGTGCCACATTTCTCGCCGTCAGCTCACTGAAATCGCCCTGTCTGACCATCATGGTCAGATTCAGATCCTTCACCAGACGCTTCATGCCTTTTAATCTCTGGTCCGTGACATAGCCGTCTCTCCTGCCCGCAATATACAGCACCCGCTTGCAGTTGTCATCCAGCACAGTCTTCTTCGCCACATCGTACTGAGCCTGTTCCTGATCAATACTGATGGATGTAGTCCTGGCATTGACAATGGGGGCATCCACCACCACGCAGGCGAACTGCTTCTCCCGGATCAGCTTCTGCAACATCTTGTCCTCCTTGGACATACCGTAGATCACCACGCCGGATATGCTCTGTGAGAGAAAAGACCTCGTGATCTCCTCCGCGGTCATCCCTGCAATCATGGACGGAAAGATCGTCACCACCTCCACGTTGAGTTCCTTGGCCTTGTCCAGCGCTCCCACCAGATACTGCATGAAGATCTGGTCGATGGCCTGGGTCTGTCTGTTGGGATCCAGCACCAGTGCGATTCTTCCAAACTGCTTGGAAGATAACGCAGCGGCAATGGAATTCGGAATATAATTCAGTTCCTTGATAGCTTCCTGTACCTTTTTTTTCGTCTCTTCGCTGACATTCGGGTAGCCGTTCAAGACCTTGGATACTGTTGAAATTGCCACGCCGGCATGTTTTGCCACTTCCTTAATCGATACCATAAATCCCCCGTTCCGGGCTGTTTACTGCGTCGCCCGTTTCTGTCTGTCACCGCAGTAAAATGCGATCTCATTCCATTTGACGTTTGCTCATATATTCTCTATACTATAAGTTAACGGCATTTAAGTCAATGTACAGCATTTACGAAATATAGTGCGAATTTTTGGAAAAGGTTTTCCAAAACAGATTAAGGTAGGACAGCGAAAACGCCGGAAAGGTAGCAGATCCCATGGCAGTCATCAAAAGTGCGGAAGAAAAATATATGAAAGAAGCCCTGAAACAGGCGAAAAAGGCTTACGCTCTGGGAGAAGTCCCCATCGGCTGTGTCATTGTACACGAGGGGAAGATTATCGGTCGGGGTTATAACCGTCGTAATACAGATAAAAATACGCTGGCGCATGCGGAGATTACCGCTATCAACAAAGCCAGCAAAGTCATCGGTGACTGGCGACTGGAAGAGTGCACGCTCTATGTAACTTTAGAACCCTGTCAGATGTGCGCCGGCGCCATCGTCCAGGCCAGAATCCCGGAAGTCGTCATGGGCTGCATGAATCCCAAGGCGGGGTGTGCCGGATCGATCCTGAATATACTGGAAATGCCCCAGTTTAACCATCAAGTGAAAGTTACCCGGGGCATTTTAGAAACAGAATGCAGTCAGATGTTAAAAACCTTTTTTGAAGAACTCCGCATCCGTAACAAGCAGGAGAAAGCAGCAAGAAAAACCTTAGGCGATCTCACGTAATTCTTCGTCCTCACCTGTGTGCTTTCCAGTCTTATTGCTTTTACGCAGATTCCACAGTCCTGTGATCATTCTGCCTGCTGCGTAGAGTCCCATAGGTGCATACAAGATCAGGAATACATAATAAGGGAATACATATCTGCACTGTGCTTCCCACAGAATGCTGAACAGGAATCCACCTATTACAGAGATGAGCGGCAGCCACAGCACTGCCGGAAGATCCTTTTTCCGGTACCATGCTCCGAAGGACGCGATCACAGTAAACACCCCTGCCAGATATACGATACTCTGATAATAGTTGGCGTACTTCCATACCGTTTCATGCAAGTTTCCATAATACAGACTATAAATTACAGGCGACAGTTCCGTTCCTTCCGGGAAGGAATGCGTTGCTTTCAGGCTGGAAAACAGCGGTTCCAGCCACTGATCCTCCAGCTTATTTTTGAAAAACTCCTTCGTCATCGACGGATTTTCCTTAAATTCCTGTAGCCTCTCGCGGATATATTCTTTTCCGATCTGTGCAGAAGGCTCCTGTTTGAAATCATTGTCTTCGAATACGGACTGCTGATACCGGTTATAGACACCCGCCATGCCGTCCGTCTCCTGCATTCCCATAGCGATCCAGAGAATACTGGGGATACCGATACCATCCGGATATCCGGAACGGTATTCATACATCACATCCACAGTTTTCACCGAAAGCGCCGCGGTCAGTAGTATAGCCACTCCTGTCAGCAGGAATTTCCACTTCTTTTTCTTCAGGCTTACAAGTAATGCATAGATTGCCACAGCGATGAGGACGATCCATGTATTTTTCCGGGCAAGCAGCGCCATAGCTGCCGCAAACACCGCCACTGCAAGATATCTCTTCTGCTCATAGTGTTCATACGCGCTGACCGCCCAGAACAGGATCATGCAAAAGCTGATGCTTAAGATGTCTCCATAGATGTAGGGTAAATAAAGCAGAAACGGCATGCAGCCAAGCAGCATGGCACAATAAAGAATACGGAATACTGTCCGGTCAGTGTTCAGTTTTAAGAAGCCATAACCTGCCATAATCGCAAGCAGCCACCAGATCACATGCGCGATCTTCGCAGAAGTATAGTTAAAGTTGCCGAAAAAGGTGAACAGAATCTCATACAACGCGCCCAGCCCTTTTTGCTGCTGGTACATTCCCACATAGCCACCGGGCTCTAACATGATATAATTGCCTTCCCTCGCATATGCCGCGAAAGCAGCTACGCCGATCTGATCCCCTTCCGGAAAATAGGGATTCTTCAAAATATACAAAATTCCCAGAACAAACGCTGCCACGCCGGTCAGTATCAGCACTCCCAGGCATATTTTCTCCTGCAGCACCCGATTGGTTCTCGCAAGCATTCTGTCCAGTCCCCAGACCACTGCCACTGCCAGCAAAAATGCCAGAATATGCTTCCATGTGATATCTTTGACCAGAATATTCCGAATGCTGTAGTCCACGGTTCCGTAATAAGAGTACCGGCATGCCCAGTAACCAAGCAGTGCCATGACCGGAAGCGTACATACCAGGAGTATTCCCAATAGCAGATGATATATTTGTTCGTTTTTCCCTTTCATCTCTTTGTATCCTTTTCCAAAGCGTCCATTTCTCATTTTCTATAGGTTAACATAGTTCCTGTCACCTATATATACCGCAAGCTTTTCATTTTCGTATTCCAGGATAGGTGCCTCTCCCTCAGGGAACTGTTGCTCGAAGGCTTCCCGCATGCCTGTCCGCACCACATAGGCAGTCCGCATGTCTGTGGGAAGTGTGGGCGGATACCATTTCGTGCTAGTAAGCCACCAATAGCCCGCCAGATTTCCCATGGAATAAGAATGTCCCATGGTGACCCTGCCGTCTGTGATCAGGCTGATTCTCTCCGCATCCCAGAATTCCGCATAGCCGTATTCGATATCATTTTCCGTCAGGAAATCAGCTACTTCCTGGTACTCCTGCAGGTTATCCCGGGTCGTCACCGCGCCGTAATAAGTGTATTTCAGATTCAATACGGAAAATGCCCCCACCGCAATGAAAATCAGTCCCGCAAAAACAGGCTGTTTTCCGGTCAGATGTTCCACCAGAATCGCCACGATCACCGCTGCTGCAAACCATGCCATGAAAAAGTAGTAATGTGCCGCCTCCGCGGAAGTAATGCCGATGATAAACGCTGTAACTCCTACCGAGACAAGCAGGATCCCCACGGATTTCTTCTCTCTGTCGGAGGCATCGGACCTTTTACGGAAAATATACCAGATGCCGTATCCCAACAGGATGAGAAATGCCCACAAAAGCAGCTGAATCAGGGAGTCAAAACTACCTACTTTCACATTGCCCGCCAGTCCGAAATTCTCTAAAATGGCTGCCGGTACGGTGATTAAAAGCTTTTCCACTGCTTCCTGCGGCTTCAGCAGATATACCGCATAGTCTCCTCTTCCTCCATACAGGCAGGAGATCAAAAATGTAAACACCAGGCTTCCAACGAATCCCGTCGCCAGGTAGCGACCTCCAGGAAGCTTCTCCCGCAGATGTCCGGATTCCAGGAACAGTGCAATCACTTCCGTTATTACCAATGGCAGAATCACCACCTGCAGGCAGCGCTGTCCGCCACAGTTTAGCAGCACAGCTGCCACGAACAGAGCAAGCCAGGAAAGCAGTCCCTTTTTCGTGAGTCTGCGCTCTTCCCGCAGTTTCAGATAAAACAAAATGCTTAAAAACAGGAAAATGCCATGAAATACGTAATACTCCGCAAACAGAAATAATAAAAGCATCACAAACGGCACCATCTGCCCTTCATTACGCCATCCGTTCGCCGGCAGTGCGCACAATACAAGCAACGCTGTAATCGCCGCCGGTCTGCCCAGTGACAGTTTTCTTAAAAAGTAGTAAAAAGCGCCCAGAAACGCTGCTCCCAGCAAGATACAGGTGATTCCCACAGCCGTCTGCATACTGCCTGTCATGCCATAAAATACGGACGCCACCGTGGGCATGCCGATAATGCGGCGCTCCGTGCTGGAGATCCAGTCATCGGGAACAATGTCCTTCTCTGTCCAGATCTCCCTTGCCAGCAACGCTTCCGCAGCAATATCCGAATCCACATGCTGAGCATATTTGTATAAGTTAAGATAGCAGAATACTCCGAGATATACCAGTAACAGTGCTCCTATGATCCATCCCAACAGTGTCATACCTTTACGATTGTCCTTCATTGATTTTCTCCGACAACAGATATTTTTGTTTTCATAATAGCACGGTTCCACGCTTCCATCAAGGCAAAGAGACTTGACAAAAAGAGATTAACACGCTAAACTTAAAAAGCCGTATATGTCGGGTTGCCATGCAGTGGTGATGAAACTCGGTCTTACGCAATGGGAATCTACGAACCGTGTCAGGTTGGGAA
>ERZ808240.542-NODE-542-length-49049-cov-5.710352_pt1 | contig 49049 bp, 34 predicted proteins | sample MGYA00521084_ERZ808240 | MGnify/ENA primary metagenome ERZ808240 (study PRJEB31516, sample SAMN03275571) | gut metagenome | biome: mammalia-associated habitat; material: feces | host: Papio cynocephalus | place: Kenya | collected 2012-08-06 ...
ACAAATTTATACATTTCGTTCTAAAAAAATGAAACGCTTCGTTTTAAGGATTATATTATGTATGGAAAATCAGTAGTACATCTCTTTGCTTCCAAAAACATAGTTATCGCAAGCCAAAAGCAATGCTATCGTTTGTTAAAAGCATAGCTATTGAGTACTAAAAGCATAGCTATTGAAAATGAAAAGCATAGCTATTGAAAATGAAAAGCAGAGTGATGAAAAATGGTTGGCAGAAAAAGAACTGTTATTTTTGGATAGTAAATAAGAGAAATACACTTATCAATTTGTTGATCTTCAATCGATAAGCAGATGTTCAAATTTAATAGTATATATGAAACCCTTAATGTATGTAGAAAAGTGGCAAATAAAGGCAATAAACATATTTCTTCATCAAAGTAGGCAATACTTTTTGAAATTCTCGTTTATTCCAATAAATGTAAATACCTTTGCATTGAACTTAAATAAAATTACAATGAATGAGCTGAATAGAATAAAAGTAGTTCTTGTAGAACAAAAGAAAACAGGAAAATGGTTGTCAGAGCAACTTGGAGTTAGTGTTACAACAACCAGTCGTTGGTGTTCTAATTCTGTTCAACCTGACTTGCAAACATTAAATAGAATAGCTCAACTATTAAAGGTGTCTATTCATGAACTAATTAAACAGCAATGAAAGAAATTACGTTAAATACTTTAATTAATAATTTTTCTGTTGATGAGATAGAAAAAACTTGATATATAATTTTGTACAAGAGAATGGCATAGACTATTCTCTATCTTGTTATATATCCAATTATCTGTCTGATTTTGAACCAAATGAAATTTGGTTGCGAGTATAAAATCTCTTAACCACAAAAAAATAGAAGAAATTGTGGTTGATATGGAGTTGTTGATGCCTTCAGAAGACAAAAAAACTAATGGAGCTTTTTTACTCCTCAGTATATTGTTGACTACATTATTACAAACATAGCTCCACAAGAAAATTCTAAAGTTATAGATCCTTCTTGTGGAAGTGGTGCTTTCCTTTTAGGGACTATTAGGTACTATACAAATACTTTCCATAAGAGTATTGAAAATATAATTAAAGAGAACCTATATGGGGCAGATATTCTTGAATATAATACAAGACGCTCAAAGCTCTTGATTATATTGTTTGCATTAATGAATGGAGAAATTATTAATGAAGGAGATATACATATTTATACGGCTGACAGTTTGAGATGTAACTGGCCTCATAAATTTGATGCCGTTGTTGGAAATTTGTACTCAGAATAAAATAAATTTGTACGTGCTGCGGAGTAAAATCCCCCAAAAATGCCGGCAAATATCAGCTGCCGATAAATTGTCTTGTAATGCCCAAGCAGCATGGGCAATGAGTGCCCAAGGCTTGGGCACTTGTTGTCTACATACTGTTCACCGTATTCCCAACGCTTGGGCATACGGTGAAATGATAGATAAATGAATAAGTGGGTGTTCTGAATTGATCAACAATATGCTTTTAAACAAGCATATTGTTGATCATGAAGGATTCATATATGCGTTTGATTTTGAATATCCGTTTATGGCTACTGCCGTGAAGAAGATGCCATACTACTGTTTCTTTAGTATGTCTTTTAGCAGTATTTGCCGTTGGCAGGATAGATAGCGGGTGCGTAGCTTTATTACATTGTGCCATCCAGGTGTGTCGAGCAGTTGCGTATTGAGTTTCAGGTTCCATTTTCCAAATGCCTCCATGCGGTCTATCAGCAATCCTACACTCAGCCTTGTAACGCATTCGGCGGGCTGATAGTAGCTTGTTTCTCCTTTTTCGTCGTTGGTGATTTCTGTCAATATATTGATGCGCGTAAGTTCGTACAGCAGTTCATTGACGATTCTGATGGGAATGCCAGTCTTTAATTTGAGTTGTAGTGCAGTGTACGGCTTGCGCCCTTCAGAGAAGTTTTCGCATACCAAGCCTGCCAAGATGATGCTGAGCATGAGCTTGTAGCGGTGGCTGAGGTCTTCAGACTTTGCCTTGAATGCAAATTCTTCCAGATTTTGGTTGGCATAGCACAGCTCTGCTCCGAACAAGCAAATAATCCATGATATCTGTATCCAGAGCATGAAAAGCGGCAATGCAGCAAATGAACCATAAATGGCATTGTAGCTGCTGACCCATATTTGTGAGTGGATGTAGAAGAATTGCAGACCTTGCATGGCTACACCGGCTAAGATGCCAGGCAGAATGGCACTGCTTGTCTTTACCTTTGTGTTGGGCATAAATACATAGAGTGCTATGAAGACGGCCGACATGAGGATATAGGGCATCAGGGTGATGAGGAACCTGAGGAGCGGAGCCAAGAGCAGATAGTCTTCCACTTCGTTGCAGACAGTGGCCATGAATATACTGATACCTGATGTAATGACGATGACGATAGGCACCAGCAGAAACATGGATGTATAGTCTGTAATGGTCCGGAACACGCTGCGTGGTTTCTTCACTTGCCAGATATAGTTAAAGGTTTGCTCAATGTTGCTGATAAGCATGATAACGGTAAAGAGCATGAAGATTAATCCGATGCCCAAGAACAAGCCGCTGCGTGTGTGGATGAGGTAAGAGTTGACAAAGCCTATTATGATTTCGGCCGCTTGTGGCTGGCTGGATAAGGAAGACCTGAACCATTCTTCTATATACTTGTTGTAGCCAAAGCCGCGGGCTATGGCAAATACCACAGCAAAGATGGGTACAATGGCCAACAGGGTAGAGTAGGTGAGTGCCGCTGCCGAATTGGATATGCGTTTGGTAGTGGTAATTTCTATTGCAAGAACAAGCTTTTTGACAATGCTGTAAATATAGTATCGCGACAAAGATACATCTTGCCGTGTAATGCGCCAAATGTCAATGTTGAGAAAATGGATTAGTTTTTTTATGAAGTCTTTCATGCTAACTAAGTGCTCAATTATATAAAATACGTAACCTTTGGGCTGTTACTGTATAGATAGCCTATATAAGGGATAAGAAGTTACACATCGTTAGCGGGAAATGTGGCAATATCCATATATAAAAAATGAAGACAGTGCTTCTATAAGCCGGGTTTTGTTCCACAGAAGGCTCTCGCCTTCATGTGGCATCTGCCATTTATCTAAATTTTAAGTTGCCTTAAAACTCAAGCATTCTACCCTCCATCGGAGTTAGTCAGGCGGGCAACCTTCAGACGATGGTTTACATGAACTTGCAGCTTCCAGATGGTACAGCCCTATAATCACCCATAGGCTGGTGGTCTCTTACACCACCTTCTCACCCTTACTCAGCATAAAGCCAAGCGGTTGTTTTCTTCTACCTTATCCTACTGTCGCCAATAGCTTCTACTTTCAGAAGTGGAATACCCTTTGCTGCCCGGACTTTCCTCTCGCAATGCAAAATTGCCAGCGGCAGAACCGAAGCACTGTATTCGGGTGCAAAGGTAGCCATTTTTGCGTAGGTAGCAAAATTTTTGTCCGTTTTTATGGTATTGTGGATTTTAAAGAAACTCAAAAAGGCAAAGAGCTTCAGGCGAAGTTAAGCAATTTCCGCTTGAGGCTCTTTGTACTTGGAGTGCTTGTTGTTACTTGTTGGCCATGGTGTAAATGGCTCTCATGTCTTGTTGGCTGAGTTCCTTGAATGCGCCAATGGTGCGTTTCCCGTCATGGCTGCATTTCCGTGCGAGCTCTTCTGTCTCGGCTTCTGTAAGGCATCTGCCTATTAATTGCTTTATGCCGGTAGGCATGCCTATGGCTTTGTAAAAGCGTTCAATGGCTTCTATGCCTGCCAATGCTGTGGCATCTGGGTCTGTAAAATCGCATGGAATATCCATCACATTGACAGCAAAGCGCACAAAGCGTGAGGTGTTTCCTTTATATACATATCTTGCCCAGCTACCCCACAATGCAGCCAAGCCTGCTCCATGTGCTACATCAAACATGGCGCTGAGTTCATGTTCTAACTGGTGTGTTGCAAAATCGCTGTATGCACGGTCGCCTGTCAAATCATTGTGGGCTAAGCTGGAAGCCCACATGATATTGGCACGGTTGCGGTAATCGCTGGGATCTTTCAATACATGGAACACACAATCTTTAACGGTACGTAGTAGGGCTTCTGCTATATTGTCGATAAGCGTCATGTCGCAGACTTGTGTAAAGTAGCGTTCCATGGTGTGCATCATAATGTCCGTAGCTCCGCAAGCCGTTTGGTAAGGAGGCAAGGTAAAGGTACGCACAGGATTCATGATGGCAAATTTAGGGCGACACAAGTTGTTGGAATAGCCTATCTTCAGGTTGCAGTCTTCGTTGGTGATGACACTTGAGTCGCTCATCTCGCTGCCTGCTGCCGGTATGGTCAGTATGCTGCCTACCGGCAATGTCTGTGTGGGAACATAGCGGCGGGCGTAAATATCCCATACATTTCCATCGTATTTTACACCATAGCCGATAGCTTTTGACGAGTCTATTACGCTACCACCGCCCACTGCCAATATGAAGTTGACATTTTCTTGCTTGCAGAGTGCTATGCCTTGGTGGACCAATGACAAGCGGGGGTTGGGCTTTACGCCTCCTAACTCTACAAAGGATATGCCTCCATCGTGGAGCCTTTGGCGTACGGCAGCCAATAAGCCCGAACGCTCTGCACTGTGGCCGCCATAATGCAGAAGCACTTTGCTGCCGCCGTATTTCTTGATCATTTCCACTAAATGTTCTTCAGAATTTTTCCCGAATATTACTTCGGTGGGTGCATAGAATTTAAAATCAACCATAAGTCTTGTATTTTCAGTACTTTGTTTTTATTGATGATAAAGTGTTCTTTATAATCAGGTGTTCAGAATGGGTTTGAACGTATCGTTGTTGCTGACGACAAGTTCATACATATATATATGTTGTCAAAGGCAAGTTCATGTATACGTTAATGCAGGACACTTGTTTTCCTATTTGAGCCTAATCACTCTGACACCGGTCATGCTCTTTTGCTTTCGCAGATAAGTGGAGAGCAGCTGTGGCTCTTCTACTACCTTGTGTCGCAGAGACGAGGCATTGAGCAGGTGCAACCCGTCTTTATGCCATACGGCAAAGCCGATATGCTGTATGTCCAGCCCTTTGAGTGATGTGGTAAGGGCCAAGATATCGCCGTCATGAATAGTCTGCCTTAGTAGATTACTGTTGCTGATACCGCTTTTGGGAATATACCGATAGCTCTTTCTGTTGATTCGTTGCTCATCTTTCGCAATGATGGGGACGTATGAAGGATTGGCTTTCAGCATGGCATATTTGTCAGGATGCTTGGACATGAAGTACACGTTTACTTTCTGAACAGCGGTAAAAGGCGGGTTGGGAGATTGCAGCTCATGGCAGATGCCCTTTGCAGAATTGTCTTCAATCCAGTCTGTAAAGTAGTGGAGGCGTGCAGGGTAATAAGGGGCGCAGCCTTGTCTGTACCGTATGCGTTGCAGGTTTTTGCAGAAAGCAGCAAAGGTATAGATCTTTTGCTGCATGCACAATTGCAGTGCCACTGCATTTTCTACCAGTGTGGTACAGTCCAGCTGCCGCAGATTGACAACTAATTTCTCTGTTTTGTTTATTTCCAATGTGTGCGCCACATAAGGTATTCCTTTCAGCTTACGGGCAAAGTACAGTGTATAATTGTTGTTGGAAACATGCTGATGGCGTGCTGCGGTCAATAGTTGGACAACCTTTAGGCTGTCTTCTTTCTTGTAAGTTATCTTTGTTGCCCAATTGCTGTTGATGCAACCCATCAACAATACGAATATGATACACAATTTTTTCATTTCTTTCTTCCTATATTAATTCCTACATAAAAATTGATTGAACCAAAGATATTGTTTGTATAGAATTGGCTTTTCTTGTAATTGAAAGAATGCAAGATGGTGCTCATGCCGGCATAGTATTTGGTATTGTTCCATACAACGCCAAAACGCCCGACGCCATCTATATTTATATCGTTAAACGAGAAGTCTCGAAAAGAAAAAGCTTTGTGCCTGATGTCGCCATAAGAGCGTTTGTAGGCTAAAGCCAATGACAGTGAGCTGGCAAAAAGCCAGTTGCGGGCAAACACCCAGTTATAGGCATATCCGCCGGATAAGGAATAGGAGGCGTATTGCACTTTGTTGAAAAGCAATCCGGAATCAAGCTGTACTGTTCCGTTTAGCTTTTCGTTTACAAGATCTTCCAATTTCTTGCTGTCAAGATAGATGTTGTGTTCTGTGTAGCCTATGCCGAAAAGAAGCGAGCCGCAACTGCGCCTTTGGCACGTGCTTTGGCTGAAAGCTGCCGGATACGAAAAACGCTTATGGTTAACAATATAGTATAAGTCAAAACCTTTGATGCTGACAGCTACGCCGGAAAACGGTGTATCGTTGAGAATCTTGTGGTCATTGCGAGTGCCTAAATTGTTGTCTCTGATTTTGTAGTCGTTGCCTGTCTTTCTGTAATATAGGTCAATACCGAACAGAGAGCTGTAAAGACTCAGGTCAAGCTCTTTCTTGCTGTTGTCGCTACTGATATGCTTTACATCCAGTGTGTAGCCCAAGAATATCCAGCGCCATCCTATATAAGGACCTATCTTGACAGAAGGATTAGGTGCAAATGTGATGGATTGCCCATGCTTGCTCATCAAACGGTACATTTCATAAGTATTGGTGTTCTGCAACATTACGGTGTAGTTGTAATGTTGAGGCTCTATGAAATTGGTATCTATCTCGTTGAAATCCTTGAATAATTTAGTAAATGTTCTGCCTATGCGCCTGAAAACGGTGTTTCTTTTGACTTTTGCAGGGGTGGCACTTTGTACCGTATCCGCAGAACAGGGATGTGGAGCCAATGCCAAAGACAATTGGGCGTCTTGTGGGCAATCGGCTTCTTTAGCCTTTGATACAGATGCAGTGGCACTTATAGTACATCCTATCAATAAAAGCAGGAGAATCAGTCGCATGGAATAATGTGGTTGTTTTAGTGTATTAGATTTTATTCAATATCCTGTCCAGTACCCAATTGACTGGCGTGGCCGATACACTTGTGCATGAGCATACGCCGATACCTTGCAAATCTTCTATTACAGATTTGATGATAGGCAGCTGCACATAGGGAGGGTTAGGCACAGTGATGCTGGTAGTGCCTTTGCTCGTAACCAAAAGAATGGGGTCGTAATTGTAGACCGAAAAGCTTAACATGCCTTTTTCGCCAATTACTTCTACCCGGTCTTCCTTGGCTGATTTATGGCCGACGAAGCACCAAGAGCCACTTCCCGGTATGCCGCTCTCAAATTTGAAACAGGCAGAGATACTGTCTTCCGCTTCATACAGGTGAGCACGGTTGGCACACATGCCTTCGGCCTCTGTAATGATGCCGAAAAGCTCTTGCAATATATCCAGCTGGTGAGGCGCCAAGTCATAAAAATAGCCGCCGCCGGCAATGTCTGGCTGCAAACGCCATGGCATGGACTGGCTTGAATTGTAGTCTAAATCGCGGGGGGGACACGAAAAGCGTATCTGTACATTGATAATCTTGCCGATACCGCCTTCCTGGATAATCTGCTTCACCCGCTTGAAGTAGGGCAAGTAACGGCGGTAATAAGCTACAAAGCAGGGCACGCCGGTTTGCTCGCTTACTCTGTTGATGCGGGCGCAGTCGTCATAATTGGAGGCTAAGGGCTTCTCTACATAGACTGGCTTGCCTGCTCTCATGGCCATGATGGCAAATATGGCGTGGCTGGATGGAGGCGTGGCAATATAGATGGCGTTAATGTCGGGGTCGTCTATCAGTTCCTGGGCATCGGTATACCACTTGCTGATATGATGACGCTCTGCATAGGAACGGGCTTTCGTCTCGTTCCTGCTCATTACGGCTACGATGTGCGAACCTTCTACCTCATTAAAGGCTGGTCCAGATTTCTTTTCTGTAACTTCACCGCAACCTATAAATCCCCAATTAAGTAGTTTCATGTCTGATGATTGTTAAATTGTAAACCTTTGTATCTTCAAAGCATGACGTTGGATGCTTCGGTCGAAATGTACCTGCCCACAGGAGCTCGGAACCCAAGTGGGAATTGTCAATGTCGGCATTGGCAACCGCAATACTGCATACGCTTCATTTCGGGCAACTGCCTTAGAGCGGCAAATACTATTCGTTAATTGCAAAGTTAGCAATTTTTATTGATATTTATAAGTTATCGTATCAGGATTTATTATTACCTTTGCAAAAAAGATAGCGAATGGTCATTCCGCATTTGCAGCAGATGAATGCACCATCTTGTATCTGCATAAAAAACGTTGATGGCAAGCTGCCCTTGTGCTGCCGTCTTATTTATTTAAACAAAAGCAAAATGAACACGAATAAACTGATTGGTATGGTCAAAGAACACGGCTATAAAGGCTGTGTTGCCGAGGCTTTTAATATCTTTTCAAAAAATCTCAAATCCATTTTCTTCAATACCTGGGCTTTTGCCTTGGCCTATGGCTTTTCTACGGCGTTGCTTTTTCTTTGCGTAACATTCTTCAAGCTTCATTCCGGCAGCAGGGCATTGCTGCTGTGCTGTCTGATACCTTTATTGCTGTCTGTCGGCAGCACAATAGCCCTTTACGGGCGCATCTTTACGCAGCTTACAGGCTTCCCGTTGAAGCTTACGTGCAAAAGGAGTGCCAAGGTTGTTGTTGCAAGCATTGCTTACACTGTCCTGTTGGGATGCCTGCTGATGCTTGTTTCGCTTGTTACCGATAGCTTGAAGCCTGCATCCGTGTCAATGCCTGTATGGGCACTTGGCATCTATGCTTGCTGCCTTATAGTGTTTGCTTTGTTGTCGTTGCCGTTGTTCTATGTATTTACCAAGTATATGGCAGAGGCGGATACACGCTTGCACCATATATGGTGGAAGTCTGTGGCTACAGGTTTCCGCCATTGGGGCTTTATTTTCAGCACTCAGCTACTTTCTTTTATATGTGTGCTGGCAGTATCGTTGGCAGTCAGTGTTCCTTATATGATTGTCAATATAGCCTCTTTCCTCTCAATGATGGGTACAGAGACGATGGGCGACCCGTCAGGACTGCCCTCTTATTTCCTTGTTATAGAGTTCTTTACCGTGCTCTTTAATAATTTCCTTGCTTCTTTTATCTTCTTTTTCCAAGTGATTGTAACCTATAACATGTATGAGAGCATGGAAAAACGCGACAAAGAAAGGAAAGCCTTTCAGCAAGATAACTCGTTGGAAGCAAAGAAAGACTGATGCCCGTCTCTATGCAATAAAATACAATATAAATACAAAAGCTTATGGTTCAGCAACGCATATTGTTTATAGATCGTGACGGTACCCTGATAGAGGAACCTGAAGATGAGCAGATAGACGATTTTTCAAAACTGAAGTTCGTGGATGGCGTATTCCAGTCTCTTGGCTTCTTGCGGAAAGCGCTTGATTTCAAGCTTGTCATGGTGAGCAACCAGGACGGATTAGGTACAGCCTCTTTTCCGGAAGAGACTTTCTGGCCTGTCCATAATTTTGTGTTGCAGACATTAAAGGGAGAAGGCATTGTATTTGATGACATACTGATAGACCGTCATTTTCCTGAAGACAACCATCCCGATAGAAAGCCGGGTACAGGCATGCTGACAGGCTATGTCAATAACAGCAAGTATGATCTGGCCAACAGTTATGTGATTGGCGACAGGGAGAGCGACCGGCAGCTTGCCCGTAATTTAGGCTGCAAAGCCCTTATATTGGGAGACAACGGCTTGACATGGCAAAAAATAGCAGAAACAGTATTTGCCGGAGAGCGTGTTGTGGAAACAAGACGCACAACGAAAGAGACCGACATATACGTGCATCTTAACCTTGACGGCAGTGGGCAGTGCCACATTTCCACAGGCATAGGCTTCTTTGACCACATGCTGGAGCAGATAGGCAAGCACGGCATGATGGATCTGGACATCACTGCCAAGGGCGATTTGTATGTGGATGAGCATCATACCATAGAAGATACTGCCATTACCTTGGGCGAAGCTATATTGAAAGCCTTGGGCAGCAAGCGCGGCATTGAGCGTTATGGCTATTGTCTGCCTATGGACGATTGCCTTTGTCAGGCAGTGCTTGACTTTGGCGGCAGGCCTTGGCTGGTGTGGGATGCAGAGTTTCATAGAGAAAAGATAGGGGAAATGCCCACGGAGATGTTCTTCCATTTCTTCAAGAGTTTAAGCGATGCCGCCAAGATGAACCTTAACATACAGGCAAGAGGGCAGAACGAGCATCACAAGATAGAAGGGATATTCAAGGCCTTGGCGCGCGCACTGCGCATGGCAGTGAAGCGGGATATCTATCATTATCAGTTGCCGTCTACCAAAGGAGCGTTATAAGCAAGTACTTAAAATGAAACGCAAGCAGGGGTCCGGGCATCTAAATGAATAGTGAATAATACCTACTTTAAGACATAAAACAACAATAACTATGAAGAAGATTTTTTGTATTGCTTTGGCAATGTTAACCTTACTGCCAGTAACGGCACAGTCGTTGCTGACGCATCCTTGGCAAGGAAAGAAAGTTGCTTATTTCGGCGACTCCATTACAGACCCTAACAATCGTGCATCCAAAAACAAATATTGGAATTTCCTGCAAGAGTGGCTGGGCATCACTCCTTTTGTCTATGCGGTAAGCGGCAGACAATGGGATGATATTCCGCGGCAAGCCAATCAGCTGAAAGAACAGCATGGCAATGATTTTGACGCTATACTTGTATTTATGGGCACTAACGACTTTAATGCAGGGGTGCCTTTGGGTAAATGGTTTGAAGAGAAAAAAGAAAAGGTCATGGCGGGCATACACGAACAGAAGCGCATGGTGAACCGTGTGCGCCGTGTACCCGTGATGGACAAGAATACTTATAAGGGGCGTATCAACATTGCTCTTGACAGGCTGAAAACGATGTTCCCTTCCAAGCAGGTTATACTGCTCACCCCTATTCACCGTGCAGGTTTTTACAATTCAGACACCAATTGGCAGCCTACCGAGGATTACAGCAACAAGTGCGGCGAGTTTTTCGGCAGTTACGTACAAGCCATTAAGGAAGCTGGCAACATCTGGGCTGTTCCTGTAATAGACTTGAATGCGCTGTCAGGCCTGTATCCCTTGAAAGACGAGATGGCTGTGTATTTCCATGATAAAGATGCAGACCGCCTGCACCCTAACGATATAGGTCATCAGCGCTTGGCGCGTACCCTCTATTATCAGTTGCTTACACTCCCTTGCGTATTCTGATAGGGTAGGCGTACGATACGTTTTTCATTTCAACGCCTGTACTTATCGTTGCACTTTAGATACTGAAACCGATAAAAATATACACCTCCTTCAGCATGCAGAATTACTGAAGGAGGTGTACATTTCTTATATTGTGTAATGGATGATGGACAGTATACAGTACCTTAATCCGAAAGATACATAGACATTGCCATAATTGTCAAAGTCTTTTGTGTGTGAATCAAGAAACCTGTAGCCAAGCTCGACAACCGGTGAAAACCTTTAAGACTTCATATACCAAGCCAAGGAAGCTGCATAAGTGGCGCGCTTCCAGTCAGGATTGGTTATGTATAATAAGGTGTTTTTAAGGAAAAGCTTTTTATTGAAATTCTTGTAAGTAAGAGTGTTTATAATTAATCTGGCTAAGGAAGGTTGATATATACGATTGATCTTGAACACCTATTTTACTATGTGAATGCCTACTTGCCTATTTTCCTCTGGAAATAGCTGAATAATCATTGAGTTCCAACAGCTTGCTGACAGTCATCTGCTTGTTTTTGCACATGAATTTTTCTATCATCTTTACATAGCGTGAGTTGTAACACCTCTTGGACAAGGCCTTGTTGCAAACCCACATGATTTTGCCCATGTGCAAATCTCTTTCCAATTGCGATTTAGATTCAAAATTATGTATAGGATATAGGCTTAACAGATAAAAACAGACGCAATCAGGAACAATGTATTCCCTGGTCATTGTCTTCAGTTGTGACGGGTTGTAGTATTTCTGATAGATAGGATAGGTGCGCCCTAAATATTTGTCTAAAGAAATGCCTATCGTATTGTTGCCTATGATAATGCTTTGGTCCAATGCTCCTATTTGGGCATATACAAGCGGAATGGGAATAGACGGAACCCATGCTGTAAGCTTGTCGAAAGCCTCGTTCAGCCCTTTGTTTATATCGTCCATATTGGCATATTGCGACTCGGCGTCAGATATAAGCGTCTGAAGGGTAGAGTCTTGATAAAAAGACAGAAACTTATGGCTGATTTCAGGATCGTTGATTTCGCCTAATTTCAGCACATCTTCAATAAGCGTGCGTGTCTCGATAGGATAGTCGGTATTCATCTGTTGCAGGGCAGAGAAGTCAGATGTGGTTACATACTGACTTTCCAACCGATCATATCTTTGCACTTCTATGCGTTGATTGCTCGATTCCTTTTCGAATACCTTGAGTTTGAACTCGCATGATTGGAATATCGAAAATACAAAAATCAGTAATATCAGATATAAGCTTTTCACCTTGTGTAAATTACTTGTCAAAATTTATCCTTTTAGTTATGTAGAACTGCTATGAGTTGTATAAAGCCATGTATGATGAACATGTGTAATAAATAACGATATTGCTCTATGTTTTATTGTGTATGCAAAGAATTTCGTTATAGCATTGATTTTTTATTCTTTTGCAAAGATACACATAATTTTAATAACAAACAACATATTTACTAAAAAAAGTGAATTTGCAAGCAGGTGTTCATAATTAATTTTGAACACCTGCTTATACATGCAATACGAGTACAAGTTAGAAGTTTAGTCTGCCTCTTGCACCGTGTGCAAGTAAAATTCATGGCATTCCAACCACTTGAAATAGATCTGAGACGCTTCATTTTCCGCTTCGTACGGCATGCAAGATGCCATCCTGTGTGCCGCTTCCTTGCTTGCGACACCCAAAAAGCATGGCTTTTGCTCATGTAACCCTGTGGTTTAGCACCCCTAAATCATAGGGTCAGGTTTGCCAATCCGCCGCTTTGGCTATTATGCAATTCATTTTAGACACCTACTTGACCGATTATTCCGGTTTTATGCAGGAACTGACGTTAATATACTATTAAAATAATGAACTGTTGAGTACAAAAATAAGTGTATTTATTTTGCCTTTAAATATATTTTAGTAATTTTGCGCATACAAATAAAGGATTATGGCTCTAATCATTTTTTCTATCTTGCTATTAGGCTTACTGCTTATAGCAACAGGACATTTAACCAATATCAATAGAGCTGCTGTTGCCATGTTTATGGGAACAGTAGGTTGGGTATTGTATATATGTTACGGAACAGACTTCGTATTGAGCCAGTATTACAGCGAATATCAGGCGTTTTTGTCAGGAGCAGCATCCTCAAGCACTATTGTAAAAGAGTTCATAGCGCAAAACATCTTCCTCAAGTATGTAGGAAAAAGCTCTGAAATAGTATTGTTCCTATTGGCTACCATGACCATTGTAGAGATATTGAACAATAACGGATGCTTTGACTTCCTGATAGAATGGCTAAGAACCCGCAACAGCAAGAAGCTGTTGTTCAACCTGACCTTCTTTTCATTTATATTGTCTGCCAATCTTGACAATATAACCACTACTACCATGATGCTGGTTATCATGCACCAGCTTGTGCCTAACAGGCGCCAGCGCATCGTTTATGGCTCAGCTATTGTGATAGCAGTAAACTGTGGCGGCGCATTGACCGTGATAGGCGATCCTATAGGGTTGGTCCTTTGGAACTCCGGTGCCGTAACAGCGTCCAACTTCTCTCTCTCGTTGGTGCTGCCCTGCTTGATTTCCTGCGCCTTGCCTATCATGTGGCTTGGAAGGACACTGCCCAGTCATGTTGAAATACAATGGGACGGCCTGCCTTATCGGGGCGATGACACCAACCTGAACAGATGGCAGAGAATGCTCATGCTCGTTGTAGGCATCGGCGGGCTGTGGTTTATCCCTACATTTCACAATATAACAAAGCTAAGTCCTTTCTTGGGAGCATTATGCGTGCTGTCGTTATTGTGGATTGTCAATGAAATCATGAACCACAAGCTCATGAATACAGACCAGATGATACACCGTAAGGTGCCGCGTGTCTTGCAGTACAGCGTTATACAGCTGATACTGTTCGTGATGGGAATCATGCTGGCCATGGGCGTAACTTATGAAACCGGCATATTGGGCAATATCGCTTCTTTCCTTAACAATGAGGTGCATAATGTGTGGATATTGGGAATATTGGCGGGCTTGATAAGCTCTGTGGTAGACTCTTTTGCCACCACGATGGGCTTTGTTACGCTGTTTCCTGTTATGGACATGCACAATCTGACGCTCCTTCCTGCCATGCAGTATGAGTATGCCTCCCATTTCGTGCAAAACGGACTGTATTGGAAGATAATTGCATACAGTTCTGCCATGGGCGGCAATATCTTGCTGATTGGCGCAGCAAGTGGTTTGGCACTTGTCAAGATGGAAAAGATACACATCCGCTGGTTCTTTAAAGAGGCGGGTGCCGTATCCGCAGCAGCTTGGCTGTTGGGTCTGGCGGTTATGTGGGCAATGAATTAGTATAATATAAATATAAAGTTATGACAAAAATTAAGACAATAGGTGTTTTGACTTCAGGTGGAGATGCTCCAGGTATGAATGCGGCAATCAGAGCCGTAACACGAGCAGGTATTTGTCAGGGTTATAATATAAAAGGTATATTGAGAGGGTATGACGGACTCATCAACAATGAGATTGTAGATTTTACTACGGAAAACGTGAGCGGCATCATCATGTCGGGCGGCACAATTCTTAAAACCGCAAGAAGCAAAGAGTTCAGGACCGTGGAAGGCAGGAAGAAAGCTTATGACAACATGGTGGCCAATAATATTGACGCACTGGTGGTTATTGGCGGTAATGGCTCTTTGACGGGTGCCATGATGTTTGCACAAGAGTATGATATCTGCTGCATCGGCCTTCCCGGTACAATAGACAACGACTTGTATGGTACAGACTCAACCATCGGCTATGATACAACGCTGAACACCATAGTGGAGTGTGTGGACAGAATCAGGGATACGGCGCAGAGCCATGAGCGCATCTTCTTTGTAGAGGTAATGGGGCGCGATGCCGGCTTCCTGGCACAGAACAGTGCCATTGCATCAGGCGCAGAAGCAGCCATTATTCCGGAAGACTCGACAGACGTAGACCAGTTGGCACGGTTTATGGAGAGAGGTATCCGCAAGAGCAAGAAGAGCTGCATCGTGATAGTGTCCGAAAGCCCCAAATGCGGTGCCTTGTATTATGCAGACCGTGTAAGGAACGAGTTTCCTGATTATGACGTGCGCGTGTCTATTCTCGGACACTTGCAGCGCGGAGGAAGGCCAAGCGCCCACGACCGTATCTTGGCCAGCCGTACAGGCGTAGGCGCGATAGACGCTATCAGGCAAGGACAGAGGAATGTAATGGTAGGAGTGCGCAACAATGAGGTAGTGTACATCCCGCTGAGTGAGGCTATACGCTCCGACAAGCCATTCGACAAAAAGCTCATCACAGTATTGGACGAATTAAGCATTTAAGTACTTGAACAGCGGTAAAACCCTAATAGTATAAATTCTGTTTTTATTTGTAAATATAGTAAATATTTAAGTCTTTTACACATAAAGATTTGTTGAATAGAAAACTATTTGGTACTTTTGCTCATAGAAAAATACATTATTAAAAACAAATCTATGGAAAAATTAAATGGACATATTTCCCAGATTGTAGGTCCTGTTATCGATGTTTACTTCGATGTAAAGGGACAGGATGCTGAGAAGGTGTTACCTAAAATCCATGATGCTCTTTCGATAGATAGAGGTGACGGAAGGACATTGATTGTCGAAGTGCAACAGCATATTGGCGAAGATACCGTACGCTGCGTGGCAATGGACAATACTGATGGTCTTCAGCGTGGATTGGAAGTAAAGCAGACAGGTTCTCCTATTCTGATGCCTGCCGGTGAACAAATCAAAGGCCGTATGCTTAACGTAATAGGCCAGCCTATTGATGGCATGAAGACACTCAATATGGAAGGTGCATATCCTATACACCGCGAAGCGCCGAAGTTCGACGACCTCTCTACCCATAAGGAAATGCTGGCTACAGGTATCAAGGTCATTGACCTGTTGGAGCCATACATGAAAGGTGGAAAGATCGGATTGTTCGGCGGTGCCGGTGTAGGCAAGACGGTGCTTATTATGGAGCTTATCAACAATATTGCCAAGGGCCATAACGGCTATTCTGTCTTTGCCGGCGTAGGTGAGCGTACCCGTGAGGGCAATGACCTTATCCGCGATATGCTGGAGTCTGGCGTTATCAAATATGGCGATGCTTTCAAGAAAGCAATGGAAGAGGGCAAGTGGGACTTGTCTCTCGTGGATCCGGACGAACTGAAGAAGTCACAGGCCACCCTTGTCTACGGCCAGATGAATGAGCCACCTGGTGCACGTGCTTCCGTAGCCTTGTCTGGACTGACCGTGGCGGAAGAGTTCCGCGACCATGGCGGCAACGATGGCGAAGCTACAGATATCATGTTCTTCATAGACAACATCTTCCGCTTTACGCAAGCAGGTTCCGAGGTATCAGCCCTGTTGGGCCGTATGCCTTCTGCCGTAGGTTACCAGCCAACATTGGCAAGCGAGATGGGATCCATGCAGGAGCGCATCACTTCAACAAAGAAAGGCTCTATCACCTCAGTACAGGCAGTCTATGTGCCTGCCGATGACTTGACCGACCCTGCTCCTGCCACTACCTTTACACACCTTGATGCCACCACCGAGTTGAGCCGTAAGATATCCGAGCTGGGCATTTATCCGGCAGTAGACCCGTTGGGCAGTACTTCAAGAATTCTGGACCCGCTGATTGTAGGCAAAGCCCACTACGAGTGTGCCCAGAGAGTAAAGGAAATCTTGCAGCACTATAAAGAGTTGCAGGATATCATTGCCATCATGGGTATGGACGAACTTTCTGATGAGGATAAACTGGTGGTAAACAGAGCGCGCCGTGTGCAGCGCTTCCTGTCGCAGCCGTTTACCGTAGCAGAGCAGTTTACAGGTATTCCGGGCGTCATGGTAAGTATTGAGGATACTATCAAAGGCTTTAACATGATACTTGACGGCGAGGTGGATAATCTTCCGGAGCAGGCGTTTCTGAATGTCGGAACAATAGAAGATGCTATTGCAAAAGGTAAGCGTCTGCAGGAAGAAGCTAATGTATAAAGCCTAATTTATTTATATGAGTATGAGATTAAAAATAGTTTCACCGGCAAAGGTTGAATTCTTGGGCGATATATCAAGCGTATTGGTACCTGGCGTAAACGGTCAGTTTGAGATACTGAAAGACCATGCACCTATCATTTCTGCTTTGCAAAAGGGTAAGGTAGTCTATCAACCCTTGGAACAGGAAGAAAGGATTGCTCTTGAAATTTCTGGCGGATTTGTTGAAGTTCAAAAGAATGTAGTAAGTCTCTGCGTAGAACTATAAATTAGTATAATATGTTTGAAAGTGCAGACATTGGCAAGATATGTAGAAAATACATTATACAGCTTCTGTCCATCGTAGTGCTGTTGACCGTGGCATCCTTCTTGGTCATGCATTGGATGCATGTCCAGAATTTGCTGATGCCAACATGCGTCAGTGCAGTGTTTACCCTGGTGTCGGGCCTTGCCGAAATCCTGCTGTGGAAAAGGATAGCAGGCAGACATGCCGAAGGGTTGCCTACATTCTTTACGGCAGTATCGGGATGCAGGATGCTGTTGGGTCTGTTTACTCTATTGATTTGCTATGTGATAGCAGGAAAAGCAATGATTGTAAGATATTGTGCAGTGTTTCTCTGCTTCTATTTTATATCGTTGATACATAGTTCGCTGTATTTTTCCCGTCTGTTCAATGCGCATGATACTAAAGTCTCTTCTATCAAAATGAATAAGAAAAATGAGAGCAACTAAATTATTGATAACATTACTGCTGATGCTTATTTCGCCTTTGTCCATGATGGCATCAGACGACAAGGGCGAGACGAAGGAACTGAATATACCTGAACTGGTACTTGAGCATTTGTCAGACTCATATGAATGGCACATTGTGAAGATGGGGGATACAGACGTGTCTATTCCTTTGCCTGTCATATTGCGCAGCTCTGTTACCGGCAAGTGGACAGTCTGTACAGCAAGTACATTGCCGTCAAATTATTATTTTGATAGCACTCATCACGGAAAGATTTACGAGAGAACCGGTACCGGCGAATCCGTGAAACCCCTGGACCTGAGCTTTACCAAGGCAGTGGCCCAGATTTGGATTTCCGTGCTGATACTGATTGTCGTATTCCTTTCATGTGCAAGTTGGTACAAGAAAAGGAATGAACGCAGTTCGGCACCGAAAGGCTTTGTCGGAATGATGGAGATGTTCGTAATGACCATTTACGATGATGTAGTGAAGGCATCCATAGGCGAGAAGCATTTCAAGCCTTATGCGCCTTATCTCATTACCGTATTCTTCTTCATCTTTACAACAAACCTGTTGGGCTTGATACCGATATTCCCCGGTGGCGTCAACGTTACAGGCAATATAAACATAACATTCTTCCTTGCTTTGTGTACAATGATTGCCATCAACCTTTTCGGAAACAAAGAGTACTGGAAAGATATTTTCTGGCCCCATGTGCCTGTATTCCTGAAGGCTCCGGTGCCATTGATGCCTGTCATTGAGTTCTTTGGCGTGTTCACGAAGCCGTTTGCATTGATGGTCCGTCTCTTTGCCAACATGATGGCGGGTCATGCCATTATCCTGAGTTTCACCTGTGTGATATTCTTGGGATGGTCCATGGGCACGGCTTACGGTATAGGCTTGAACTTCCTGAGCGCGGTGATGCTGCTGTTCATGAACTGCCTGGAGGTGCTGGTAGCCTTTATCCAAGCGTATGTATTCACACTGCTGAGTGCCGTATTTATAGGATTGGCGCATAAAGAGGAAGAATAAAAAGCATGCGTGGCATATACGGAGAACGTAAAGGGAAGGAACAAAAGCATACAGAGAAAGAATAAGAAAAACAAATAACAAAGAAATTAATTATTAACAAATTTAAAATAAGAATTATGATTATTACATCTTTATTGGCCGCAGAAGGATTAGCTCAGCTTGGCTGCGGTATTGGTGCTGGTATTGCAACAATTGGTGCAGGTTTAGGTATTGGTAAGATTGGCGGTAGCGCCATGGATGCTATAGCAAGACAGCCTGAGGCTTCAGGCAAGATACAGACAAACATGATTCTTACCGCCGCTTTCGTTGAGGGTTGTGCCCTCTTTGCTATTGTAGCTTGCGCATTCCTTATTAAGTAACATCATTGTTTTGTTTGCCGTACCGGCAAATGGAATAAAGTAAATTATCGCAAATGGATTTTAATAATTTGCCATCGATATTGACACCCGACCCCGGACTCCTTTTCTGGATGTTCTTGGCTTTCGTAGTGGTGCTTGTCGTGCTTGCAAAGTTCGGTCTGCCTGCCATGATTGACATGGTAGACAAGCGAAAGAATTTCATAGACGAGAGCCTTCAAAAGGCGCAGGAAGCCAACGACCGTCTTGACAACATCAAGAAGGAGAGCGAAGCGCTGATACAGGAGGCCCGCGAGAAGCAGGCTTCTATCATGAATGAAGCCATGGCTACCCGTGATGAGATTGTGGCAAAGGCACAGGACAAGGCACGCGAAGAAAGCGCCCGCATCTTGAAAGAAGCAAAAGCTGAGATAGAAGTGGAGAAACAAGCTGCTATTCAGAGCGTCCGTCGGCAGGTGGCTGAATTGAGTGTCGAGATATCCGGAAAGATATTGAGAACAAAGCTTCAGACAGACAAGGCCCAGATGGATTATATAGATCATTTGCTCGATGAAGTTACTGTAACCGATAAATAACAATGCTATGGATTTAGGATTAATATCTGTGAGATATGCGCGCGCTTTGTTGAAAGCAGGAGAGCAGACAGGCCTGTCCGACCAGCTGTATTCAGATATGAGTGTGCTGGCAGACAGCTACTGCAAGGTGCCTCAATTAAGGGCGGCAATAGATAATCCAATGCTTTCGAAAGCTCAGAAAAAGAATTTGTTGGTAGTTGCTTCCGGCAATACTTCCTGTAAATTGTCCATAACTTTTTTTGAGCTTGTGCTGAAAGAAATGCGTGAAAGCATCATGCAGTTCATTGCAAATTCATTTATTACGCTATATAGAAAGCAGAATAACTTGATTCGAGCAAAATTAACGACTGCTTCGCGGCTTTCTTCTGCTGTGGAGGAGAGGCTGAAGCAGTTAGTTGAGAGCAAGACAAACGGGAAGGTTGACTTTGAAACGGAAACAGATCCTTCATTGATAGGTGGCTTCATACTGGAGTATGACACCTACCGTATGGATACGAGTGTGAAATCTCAGCTCAACAATGTTTTGTCCAAGCTTAAATAATTAAATTAGAATTTATGTCAGATAAAATTAAACCAAGTGAAGTGTCATCTGTACTCCTTGAGCAATTGACGGCTATCAACGACAGTGCGCAATTCGACGAGGTGGGCACAGTGCTTCAAGTCAGTGACGGTGTTGCCCGAATTTATGGATTGCGTAATGCAGAGGCCAATGAGTTGCTCGAGTTCGAGAATGGCACTATGGCTATTGTGATGAACCTGGAGGAAGACAACGTAGGCTGTGTACTTTTGGGTTCTACTGAAGGCATAAAAGAAGGCATGAAAGTCAAGCGGACCAAGCGCATTGCTTCCATTCGTGTCAACGACAATCTGTTAGGAAGAGTCATCAATCCTTTAGGTCAGGCTATAGACGGTAAGGGAGACATTGATTTGACAGATTCTTTTGAAATGCCTCTTGAGCGCAAGGCTCCTGGAGTTATCTACCGTCAGCCGGTGAAGGAACCTCTTCAGACAGGTCTGAAAGCCGTTGACTCCATGATTCCTATCGGCCGTGGCCAGCGTGAGCTTATTATCGGCGACCGCCAGACAGGCAAGACAGCCATTGCCGTAGATACCATCATCAACCAGAAGAGCTTCTATGAAGCCGGCGAGCCTGTTTACTGTATTTATGTGGCCATTGGCCAAAAGGCTTCCACTGTTGCAGCGCTGGTTCAGAATCTCAAGGAGCATGGCGCATTGCCCTATACCATTGTCGTGGCTGCAACGGCTGCCGATCCGGCAGCATTGCAGTATTATGCACCTTTTGCAGGCGCTGCCATCGGCGAGTATTTCCGCGATCGCGGCTATTCTGCGCTTGTGGTGTATGACGACCTCTCCAAGCAGGCTGTGGCCTATCGTGAGGTATCTCTTATCTTGCGTCGTCCTTCCGGCCGTGAAGCTTATCCAGGAGATGTGTTCTACCTGCACAGCCGCTTGTTGGAGCGTGCTGCCCGTATCAACAACCAGCAGGAGATAGCCGAGCAGATGAATGACCTGCCTGAGTGCCTGAAGGGGCATGTAAAGGGAGGCGGATCTTTGACCGCACTGCCTATCATTGAAACACAGGCAGGTGATGTGTCTGCCTATATTCCTACCAACGTCATCTCCATTACCGATGGACAGATTTACCTTGAAACCGACTTGTTCAACCAGGGTTTCCGTCCTGCCATCAACGTGGGTATTTCCGTGAGCCGTGTAGGCGGTTCCGCCCAGATCAAGAGTATGAAGAAGGTGGCAGGAACATTGAAGATTGACCAGGCGCAGTATCGTGAGCTGGAGTCTTTCTCCAAGTTCTCGAGTGATATGGATGCCGTAACGGCAATGACCCTTGACAGGGGCCGCAAGAACAACCAGCTTCTTATCCAGCCTCAGTACAGCCCGATGCCGGTAGGCGAGCAAGTGGCTATCCTCTATTGTGGCGTACACGGTTTGATGCATGATGTGCCTGTGGAGAAGGTAAGGGAGTGTCAGGACACCTATCTTGAAAAGATGCGTTCCGCTCATCCGGACGTGCTGAAGACATTGGGCCAGGGCAAGATAGACGACCAAGTTACAAAGGTGCTTGAGTCTACCATGGCCGATATCGCAGGGCAGTATAAAAAATAATTAGCGTATGCCATCACTGAAAGAGATAAAAAACAGGATATCATCCGTCAACAGCACTCGTAAGATAACGAGTGCCATGAAGATGGTTGCATCATCTAAATTGCATCATGCCCAGATGATGATTGAGAATATGCTGCCTTATGAAACCATGTTGGAGCATATCCTCAAGAGTTTTCTTGCGGCAGAAGCTGATGCCTCTACTGTTTTCAGCGCATCGCGTCCCGTAAAGAGAGTGGCCATCGTAGTCTATTCGTCCAACAGCAGCCTGTGCGGCGGCTTCAATGCCAATGTCATCAAGGCCATGCTGCATGCGGTAGACGAGTACCGGTCATTGGGTCCAGACAATATTGTCATTTATCCTATCGGGCGTAAGGTAGCTGAAAAGGTAGCCAAGTCAGGTTTGCAAAGTGGTGGTGATTTTTCTGATTTGACAAATAAGCCAGACGTTCAGCAGTGCATAGATTTGGCTCATGAGTTAGGCAATAAGTTTGTTGCAGGAGAGTTTGACAAGGTAGAGCTGATTTACCATCATTTCAAGAGTGCCGGTTCACAGGTCCTTACCCGCAAGACTTTCCTTCCGATAGACCTTTCCGCTGAGCTGAACAGGGACCACGAGCGTGACCTTACGTCCAATGTAGCCACATTGAAAGCGCAAGAGTATTTGCGGAACAAGGAAAAGGGCAATGCTTCAAAGGCTGAAAGCGTGGCACCGTTGAACGACAACTTTATTGTCGAGCCAGATATTCATACCGTTTTGGAGCTGTTGATTCCCAAGTTGGCCCATCTTATGCTGTACACGGCCTTGCTTGACAGCAATGCCAGTGAGCATGCTGCGCGGATGGTAGCTATGCAGACAGCAACGGACAATGCAGATGAACTGTTGAGACAGCTCAACCTCCAGTTCAACAAGAGCCGTCAGCAAGCCATTACCAATGAATTGCTCGACATTGTCGGAGGATCGGTAAACAATTAGCAGAGCACATAGCTATTTCTGTATTTCCGAAATAGCTCTTTTCGTATGAAGGGTTGAATTTGCGTTTTGCAAATTCAACCCTTTTTCCGTTGTGCAGCAAGTGCGTGCAATGTTTTTCCTTTGCCCTTGTCTGCACATCTTGTTCAGACCAGTTCCTTGCATTTTCCCAGCCATTGCTTTACGTCAAAGCAGGGGCAGGCTTTCCTTACGCCCGGCAGGTCGTGGTGCCCTACGATGCAAGCATCGGGATAGTCGCGTTTCAGGCTTTTCAGCAGTTCAGCCATGCTGCGTTGCTGTGCCTGTGTGCGTGTGTCGGCAGACGTGCCGTGCTCGTCCAGTCCCCCCTCATAGCAGATGCCTATGCTGTTGGCATTGTAGCCTTTGGCATGTGCTCCCGGCTGTTCTTCGGGCCGGCAGGGGTGTATCGTGCCGTCTTTGGTTATGTAGTAGTGGTAGCCTATGGTGCGGAAGCCGCGTGCCTGGTGGCAGGCTTTGAGTGCTGCCAGCGGAAAGCTTCTGTTGCTTTTGGTGGCTGAGCAGTGTATAACGATAAGATGAATGCTGCGCATGGTATGTATATGTGTTTTAAGGTGCTACATGCCTACTTGCATGATTGCATGCAGAAGGTGCTGGCAATGGCGGTGAGAATGGTTATGATTACATTGATGATAGATTTCCAATTTGATGTTTTCATGGTGTTGCTTGTTTTGCGTCTTTAAGTTAGCGCAACGGCAAGCGGCTGTGTTGCCGGTTGCCGTGCTTTGCTCTTTGTTGCGGTGTCTTGTCTTGAGCGGCAAGCAGGTGTCTGCCATGAACACCCGCTTGTGCTTTCTGGTTCATCTTGACCGCCTGTCTGCCTTCTTTTCCCTTTGGCAACAGTAGCAAGTATCCGTTCATGGCGGTGTGTCAATGCTTCTTGCTGCTGTGTGTCAGCCTGTGTGGCCATCGGACTACTCCTGACTGCCTGTTGCCCGCCGGGCGTGCGGAATGGCGGTCAGGCGTTTAGACTTTGTTGCCGGCAACAGCTTTCTGTGGGTTCATACGGCTGCTTGCCTGCGACAGTTTCTTGACGATAGAGGTTGATGCACGCTTCAGTGTGGCTTCCAGGTTGAGTGTGGCAGTGGTCAGTGTGCCGGTGGCACGTGCGCGGAGCTTCACGCCGTCTATGTGTTGCGTTGTGGCAAATCCGGTATCGGTGCCGGCACCTCCCTTTTTGTTCTTGATTCCGATGGAGAAGATGGCAAGGTTGGGCAACTTTACGTTTTTGCCTTGCAGCAGCAGCTCCTTGATGCAGATAATCATGTCGGTGAGCATGCCCTTGATGGCACCTGGCGAGTAGGGTGTGTTGTGGTTGGCCATGTGTGTGGCCAAGGCATCCAGCTCTATGGTTTCTTCGATGACGGGATAGGCAAACCATTGGCCGTTGATGGGGCTGTTTTTTACGTTGTTTTGTTTTACAAGATACTTGATCATGCGGTTTTGTTTTTTAGGGTGAATACTGGTGGAGCTTCTTGATGGCCATGGCATCCATAAGGTTCCGGCTCCGTTGTCTTTACGTTTACAAAGATACGAAATCCGTATTCCCCGCTGTCTGCTTTTGGGCACGTGTGTCCGTTTGTGTGTACTTTCAGGTCAATAAACCTGTTTACGGTTCTCCGATGAAATGTATGATGGCCTTTACTTGCCGTGAGGTAAACATTTTGTCGGTGCGCTGGTAGTGCTGGAGCGTCAGTCTTTTGAGCAGAGGCTTGCAGTGGTATATCCAGCGCATCAGCCGTTTGGTGGCAGCTCGTGGCATGGATTCTGGAAAGTAGAGCAATGCAAGTTCCTGTTTTGAATAGTTTTTTATTTTCATGGTGTCGTCTGTTTTTTGTTGTTGCAGTTAAACGGGTGGATAGGTGTGCAGCCAGCGCTGTGCTTGCGGGTTGTAACCCTATGGTTGATGAGTTGTAACCCTATGGTTTAGCTTTGCCGAAGCTATGGTTTACGAGGCATAACCCATAGGTTTATTGCTGCAAAGGCTTCTGTTTCCGCTACGGCCGGCGAGGGGTTGTCGGGGCTTCTTCGGGCTTTGCCTGCTCCGGTTGCATCAGGAGGCGTTGCAGGCAAGTGCGGCAGGATGGCAGGATGTGTACAGTTGTTTTCTAAAATATATCATTATGACAATAGACAGAAAATGAAATTAAAAACAGTTTTTCCTGCCTGCGCGCGTAGGGATTTTGAAAATTCACCTGCCGCAACCTGCATACCTGCCGCACTGTGTTTGATTTGCTATGCCATTACGCATTCGCTATCTTCCTCAGAATCAAGGGCTTGTATTTTCTGATAATTCTTTATTTCTTCGGCAGTCCTTTCCACGACGAGATAGCCACGCTGCTTATGGCTACGCACACGTTTGAACCCTAATTCAGTAAAAGCTTTGCCAATCTGTACAGAACTGAGATTAAGGTTGCCGTTATAGCCAATGATTTGCATGGCACGGGCAACTGTCATGAAGGTGCCGCCCATGTCGCTTGGCGTGGGCTTGCGGAAGTACAGGTTAACCAAATCGTATTCAGGGCGAGGAGTCTCAAAATGCTTGTTGTGCTGGTTGAGCTCTATGATTTCCTCTTGGGTAAACCAAAAGCCGAAGTTGTCCATGTAGAGGGCAAGCGCTTGGGCATAGATGCCCTCATAAGGGAGCGTGAATTCTCTTGGCGAGCGGATGTGTTCCACCTCAAACGGCAGCCAGCGCCGGTTGCCTGAAGGGTCGTTCAGAAAGGTTACGTTGTTGCCTGTGCCGCAGAAGGAGGCTATGTGTTGCCTGTGCTCGTGAAAGTGGGCGTAAGCCGCTCGCTCGTCGATATGCGGCATGGTAACCACTGCCTTTAGCTGGTTGAGCTCAGCCAGGCGCATGGCGTCCAGCTCCTCGCAACACACCAGGCCATACAGTGTCAGTACGAGCAGGTCGTCTTTTGACAGGCGGTTGGCATTGGTTTTGGTGTAGAAGTATTGCTTGAGCTGCGGTGGCAGGAGATAGTTGAACCAGGTGGTCTTGTAGGAGCCTTGCTCGCCGATGAGCACCAGTATTACATTGTTGACCACATTGTCTGTAATCCATGCTGCCACCATGCCTACCAGCCATTTCTTGAGATACGTGTACCAACGCTCCTGCTCGGCGGCACCGCCTTTTACGCGTACGGTATGGGCCAGTTCGCGGATATAGTCGCGCTTCTCTTCATCCTTTGCGCCTTGCAGGCGGGAGGTGTCAAGGTCATAGGTGGGTAGGCGGTACAGATAGTCGGTAAAGGGGTTGAACGTCGGCACATAGTCTGACTCTATCACCCGGTACATGTCTTGTATATTGACACGTGTGTTGAGCGACATCTTGCTCCACAGAGAGTTGACCACCCTGTCGCTGATGGGCTGGTAGTGCCCCTTTTGTGTGCCGTCTTCTGCCGGCAGCAGGTGCTCTACGCGTGCCGTTATCTCGTTGAACCGCAGCAAGATGTGCTCTTTCAGGAACGACTTGATGTCTTCCACGCCGGCCATGGTCCTGCTGTCGTCCGTGTTTTCCCTTTTCCTTTCGTTGGCAGGGGTGTTGGCAAAGCAGGAGTTCACCACCTGTTCCGTGTCGGCATAGTCGGCAAACTGCCGCTTGGCCCATTGTATGGCTGTCTGCTTGGTAAACCGCCGCTTGGCCAGCATATAGCCCACCCGCATCACATAATTGTTGTGGCTGCCGCTTTGGTATTTGATGCCTTCCTTGGCCAGCAGTGGTGCCACCTGCGTGTCGTAGTAGCTTTGTATGCGCTGCTGCTGCTTGTCTGCCCTGTTTTGGCAGATGTAGGCTGTCTGGGCGGCTTCTGTCTCTTCCAGCCTGAAGGGTATGGCATCTTCGTGCAGAAAGGTGTCAGGGTCATGGGCCAGTCCACTCAGTCGGGTAAGGTTTTTGCATTGCATGTCAGCACTGATGCCCAGCAGCTTCTCGTAGTAAGTGTTGCCACAGAAGAATGCGGAAAGGTAAAAGCTGCCCATCTTCCTGAGCGTTTCTTCAGACAGCGGGTGCTGTTCTTCGGCGCCGGTCTCCAGCTCCGGCGGCAGTTCATACCGGAAGATGACACGCAGCCCGTTGCCGCTGATGGTGGTGTAGCACATCAGCGTGTGCGGGTCTGCCTTTATCTTCTGCTTCAGCTTGTGGAGGGTTTCATTTGCCTGCTTGCCGTCTGTCGTTGACGGATTGATGTGGTCAAAGTCTACCAGACCGAGTCCTGTCAGCTTGGTTACATGTTTCCTGCCTCTGCCATCTTTAAACAGACAGGCAACGGCAAAGAGTGAACACTCGCTTTTAAAGGTCTTGCTGCCGGTTTTGCGGTAAGATTCTGTAAAAGTACTTATTTTCTCGTCATGCTGCATCAGTGCTGCAATGCTTGCGAGGCTGCCATCTGATGGCACCTTGCAGTTCATGGTATTAAAGATATTAAGTATTTCCATATTGGAATTTATGTTTTGCCAGCATACTTTGTTCTGCTGATGATTGTTTATCGGTAGCAAAGATACAAAAACCGTAGAAACAGCCGCCTTAACATGTTAAGGCGGATTGGGCAATAATTGCCCTAAAATTATATTAATAAATGATAAATAATTATGCCAAAATCAGATTTCAGGGCGGTGAACCGCCAGTTTGGGGCTTTTCTGGATGCAGAGCTAAAGCGGCATTGCATCAGTGTGGAAATGTTTAGAAAGCATTGTCATTTCAACAGGACAACTTTTTCAGACATCAAAAAGGGAATGGGGCAGAGCTCTTGTCCCCTCGGTCATTACCAGCAAGTGTTGCTTGCGTTCCGCGAGTTTGTCGATGACGAGGAATACAAGGACGTGAAGCGCAGATGGGGCGAGGCTTTGAGCGAGTTTGACATGTTATAGGCTCTCTTGTGTATGGAAAGAGGCTGTCTGCCTGCACAGGTCGGCAGCCTCTTTGGCTTTTGTCCATGAAGTGTCTGCAGGCAAAAAGCCCCGCGATACACGGTAACGTATCGCGGGGCTTTGCTGTCGGAATATAGATGAGAATCTGTTGTCCGGTTATTTGATCAGGGATACTGAACGCTTTACAAACGCGTCAAGGGCAGCACCCTTCAGCATGCCGTTCTGCAGCAGTGCAAGGTCTATCAGCTGGTGCAGCACCTTGTTGCCTTTGGCATAGGCAGCTATGATGTTGTCTTTCTTGGTGCGCTGCTCGTTGATGGCCTTTTCGGTAGCCTGCAGGTCGTCTTTTTCCTCTTGTGTAACCTCTTCGGGCTTCTTCTCGCTTTGGCTTTTGTGCAGGATAGACAGGCGGGCTTGCTGGCCCTTCAGTTCACTGAGCACAGGCTTCAGCTCTTCGGCGCAGTGCTGCTTCTCGTCGTCCAGAATGCCTTTGATCAACGGGTGGTCGCTGTTCAGTACCAGACTGTAGCTGTCCGGCATCTGTGCATAGAAGTTCATTCCACTCTGGTAGCGGCTCATGTCTTTCATACGGCGCATGTATTCGCTCTGGGTAATCAGTACAGGCTGGTTGCTCTCGCCTAACGACTGTACTTCAACGCCAAATTCCACCTTGTCAATCTTAGGCAGCTGAGAGCGGAATGCAGCTGACAAATTGTCAGAGTCGTCATGATCCAAATCACTCTTCTTCAAGTCTTCCTTTACGATAAGACGGTCAATGATATCGCTGTCTACACGCATGAAGTGGCTCTTCTCAAACTTCTGCTCCAGCATGGAAACGGCAGGTACATCCAGCTGACCGTCCAGCAGCAACACGCTGTAGCCTTTGGCCTTGGCAGCCTCGATGTATGAATACTGGTCTTCTTTGTTGGTGGCATAGAGATAGACCAAATCGCCGTTTTTGTCGGTCTGGTTGTCTTTAATCAGCTGTTTGTACTCCTCAAAAGTGAAGTATTTGCCGTCTACATCCTTCATCAGTGCAAAGTCTTTTGCACGGTCGTAGAAGTCTTCATGCGACAGCATGCCATAGTTGATAAAGAGCTTCAGGTCGTCCCACTTGCTTTCATATTCCTTGCGGTTCTCTTTGAAGATGCCGTTGAGTCTGTCTGCCACTTTCTTGGTGATATAGGTAGAAATCTTCTTCACATCGCGGTCGCTCTGCAAGTAGCTGCGGCTTACATTCAGTGGAATGTCAGGAGAATCAATCACACCGTGCAGCAAGGTAAGGAAGTCTGGCACAATGCCCTCTACCTGGTCTGTAACAAACACCTGGTTGCAATACAGCTGTATCTTGTTGCGCTGCAAGTCAATATTGGACTTGATGCGCGGGAAGTAGAGAATACCTGTAAGGTTGAACGGATAATCTACATTCAGGTGTATCCAGAACAGTGGCTCGTCCTGCATAGGATAGAGTTCCTGATAGAACTTCTTGTAGTCTTCGTCCTTCAGCGTGCTTGGCGCTTTTGTCCACAGCGGCTCTACATTGTTGATAATGTTGTCCTCGTCGGTATCTACCTGCTTTCCGTCTTTCCACTCTGTCTTTTTTCCGAAAGCGATAGGTATAGGCATGAACTTGCAGTACTTGCTGAGCAGACTCTGGATGCGGTTGCGCTCCAAAAACTCTTTGCAGTCATCGTCGATGTACAGCACGATGTCTGTACCTCTGTCTGCCTTTTCGACATTTTCAAGCTCATACGAAGGACTGCCGTCGCAGCTCCATTTTACAGCCTGTGCGCCATCTTTATAGCTCTTGGAGTAAATCTCCACCTTCTTGCTCACCATGAATGAGCTGTAAAAGCCCAAACCGAAGTGTCCTATAATGGCATTGGCATTGTCTTTATACTTGTCGAGGAAGTCGGTAACGCCAGAAAAGGCTATCTGGTTGATGTATTTGTCAATCTCTTCTTCTGTCATGCCCAATCCGCGGTCGCTGATGGTCAGTGTACCTTTCGCTTCATCTAACTTTACGTGTACGGTAAGGTCGCCCAACTCGCCCTTGAAGACACCGCGCTCAGCCAATGTCTTCAGCTTCTGGGTGGCATCGACAGCATTGCTTACCATCTCGCGCAAGAATATCTCGTGGTCAGAATACAAGAACTTCTTTATCACCGGGAAAATGTTCTCGGTCGTTACACCAATATTTCCTTTTGTCATAGTTTTATGTATATTTAATTTTTTTTATATTAGACTTGATGCGTGCTGTTGAATCAGACACGCAGATGAAACATTGAAGTTTCTCAGATTTTCGCAATGCAAAATCCGTGCCAAACGTAAAAAATAATTGCAACGCCTCACAAAACTGACACATTTGGCATATATTCTTCGTCTGCTTGCAGTGGCTTTGGGCGAGTGGCAGACAGGTGTTTTTTCCTGCTTGTCTTGTTTATCCTTCTATTTTCCATTCGGTAACGGTGCGCTCCTCGCTGCTGTAGTTCACCCCTACTTTCACCAGCCTCTTTCCGTCAGCGGTGTAAGGTATGAGATAGCCTTTGTCGTCAATCTGCTTGAGTGCGGCATCGGCGGAGCCGTCGAACTTCAGTTCCATGACATAGACCACCGAGGGCAGTGTGATGACCACATCTGCCCGTCCGTGTGCACTCTCTTCCTCCACCTGGATAAACGAGCCGATGAGCGAGAAGACGAGGTAGAAGATGGTCTGCACATCGCGCTCGGTCTTGTTGGACAGTCTGTAAGACACACCTGCAAGGTAGGCACGCATCAGGGTGAGTGCCAGCTCCATGTCGCCGGCCATTACCGCCTTGACAAACTTGATGGCAAAGCTGCTGTTGGTGCCTTCAGCAGGAATGAGGTAGTTGGCGGCAAGCGAGCGTATCATGCCCACGCGCACCTCCTCGTTGGGGTAGGCAAGGGTGTATAGCCCTATTGTGGGGTCGTAATGCTTGATGGTGAGATAGCCGCTCTGGTAGAGCAGCGGCAGTGCAGTGGTCATGTTTTCCGGCGACACATTGAAGTCGTCGATACTTGCGTCCTGTCCTGTAAGGTCCCGCAAGCTGACATTGTACTTCTGGAGCAGCTTGATGATATAGGTGGGAGTGCCGGACCCGAACCAGTAGTTGTCTATATCGCCTGAGGCAAGTGCCTTGATCAGGCTGAACGGGTTGTACACATCCTCGGAGTTCTTGCTGAAATGATAGCCGTCGTATTTATTCTTGAGCAATGCAAAGGTCTCGTCCACAGTGATATGCAGGTGTTCGGCAAGATGCTCCACGTCGGGACGCATCTGCGTGTGCAGTTCCTCACTGCTGATACCGCAGATGGCCGAATACTGGTCGTACATGGAAATGTTGAACAGGTTGTTCAGTTCGCTGAAGATGCTGAGCTGTGCAAACTTGGTAATGCCCGTGAGGAATACGAACTCAAGGTAAGGGTCAAGCAACTTGATGGGCGAATAGAAGTTCTGCATCGTGCGGCGCAGGTCGGCAAGGTTCTGCTCTTCGTGTACCACATCAAGCAGCGGAGCATCATACTCGTCGATGACAAGCACCGCCTTTTGCCCCGTCTGGCTGTATGCTTTTACCACGAGGTCTTTCAGGCGTATGTTTGCATCTTTCTTCTCGCTCTTGTAGCCGAATACGGCTTCCTGGTCGTCGAGCATGTCGGCAAGATAGCGTTCCAGCATGTCATTGTCCATGTGCTTGGCTCCGCTCATGTCGAAGTGCAGCACGGGATGCTTTACCCAGTTCTTCTCGTATTTGCCCATGGCAAGGCCTTCAAACAAGTCTTTGCGCCCTTCGTAGTAGGCATGTATCATAGAGGCAAACAGCGATTTTCCGAACCGCCTCGGGCGGCTCAGGAAAACATATTGGTAACCATTCTTTATGAAATCTACAAGGTATTGTGTCTTGTCAATATAAAGATAGTTGCCTTCTCTTATCTTTTCAAACGTCTGTATTCCTACAGGATATTTTCTTGTTGCTGCCATAGTCTTCTTGCTTTGTTGATTTAAATCTGTTTTGGGCACATGTCTGTCCATTGCATCTTCTGTGCAAATGTAGTGATTATTTGCATAAATGACAAGTTTATGCAAGACAAACAATGGCTGTACTTGTATTTTGCGTGAACAGCAAATGGCATAGGCTGTATTATGAAACCCCATTTGATTGCAGGAACCACCTTGGACAATCTCGCGCTTTGCCTGGTTCTGGGCACCTGCTTATTCAATCATCTTGCGTATTTGCTTGTCTGAGGCATCGGGCAGGATTCCTTTCAGATGCTCAAATATCCTCTGGCAAGACTCTTCAGGAGTTCGCTCGCATTGGCAAGCATCTTTGCCATAGAGCTCTTCTGGAGTATTCAGCAATGACCATCCCCATCCATATTCGCGGTTATGCCTGTCTCGCGGGTAGATGAAATCCTCTGTTACGATGTAGGTAGCCATTTCCAATTGTGTAAGATAACTGTCAAACTTGCCTCTCAGTCCTTTGACTGTCGGCTGCTTTTCCTGCAAGGCATTGTCGAAGCAAGCCTTGCGCTGCTCCTTCTTCATGTATCGGTTGCTTCCGAAACCGCAGGCAGCCCGAAGCTCTCTTGTGGTGAGACTGCCAGATGATTGAAGTGTATAGAGAATAGCTCCTTCTATTGAATCATCGGTAGGACGAGGGTGCTTGCTCCTTCTGTAGTTGCAGAAGTCCGGCCACCATTCCCGGCTGATAAACCCTGCTTTCTTGTTGAAGAACTTTCCGTACATGCATGGCATTTCCGTTACAATCTCGCCCTTCCATTTCCACAGCGGCCAGTCCCAACCGCCTTCAGGAAATGTTACATATTTGCAGTCTTCATCTACCATGTCTTCAGCAGAGAAACCTGTTATGCCGCTGTTGAGGAGAGGAAGGAACCCGATCTTCCGGATTAGTTCCATCATGCCTGCTGCCGAGTATATTTTCTGAAACTCCATATTCATTTTTTGTTTGTTGTACTTGAACACTTTGACCATATCTTTGTTGCCGCCCGCAAGATGACTGCATCTGTTCAACTTGCCTGTATCTGTGAACCCACATTTTTCCAGCACTTTTCCTGATGCAGGGTTGCCTGTAAAATGGTCAGCCCAGATGTTTTCGAAGTGCTTTACATGAATGCAGTAGTCAAGCATCAGCATCAAAGCTTCGGTACAGATACCTCTGTTCCAAAAGGGCTTGCCCAGCCAATAGCCCACTTCACAGTCATTTTCGCCAATGGGAATATTGCTGGTTGCACGCGTATAGTAACTCATGCAGCCGATAGCTTCGCCGGTCTTTTTCAAGACAATGGCCCATGTCGTGTCATTATTGAAGCATGTCCGGATTACATTCATACTGTCTCCTACCGACTTGTGTGCCTGCCATCCTGCACGCGGTCCCACGTCAGGGTCTGAGGCATACTTGAACAGTGTCTCTGCATCTGTCTCTTTCCAATGGCGTAGCAGTATCCTTTCCGTCTCCATCGGGTTATTTCAATGCCTTTCCGTCTGAGAAAGCCTGACCCACCTCGTGGCCCAATTGGATATAGCCGTGGTGAACAGGGTCGAAGACAACCAGCTCCATCTTCTCAATGTCAGGATTTCCGTCTTCTGCCAAATACTTCTCGTCTACAAGGATATTGACAATCTCGGCAACAAGATAATATCCGGTATCGCTTTCGTCATACTTCTCTTTGATGCGGCACTCTAAAGTCATCGGGAAATCGGTGAACACAGGAGCGTCAACCATAGTTGCTTTCTTGATATTCCAGCCCGTCTTTTCCATCTTGTCCGGATTGTTCTTGGCAGAAACGATGCCCACGAAATCTGAAGCCACCATGGTCTTTCGGGTTGCAAAGGCAACGGTAAACTCGCCATTGCGCTTCAAGTTGTCTGTGGTAGCATGTTTTCCCATGGAAATCATGATTTCTTTCATGTCCCACTGGCCGCCCCAGGCGGCATTCATGGCGTTGGCAACTCCGTTCTCATTATAAGTGCCGATAATCAGCACTGGCTGTGGCATTACCCACGGTTTTGGTGCAAAACTTTTCATGTGCTTTATTTTTTATTTATCCACGTATTATCTTTCTGTAATGCCATTTGTAATGGCTCTGATAAGGCAAAGATAGTCATTCTCAGTGAAAAATGAGTAGGGAAACGACAGATTTTATGCTTTTAAACAAGTGCCCAAATTTAAATTAACTATGTGGGCAATGATTGCCCAAGGCTTGGGCAACGATTGCCCAGTCGCTGTTCACCGTATGCCCAAGCTTTGGGCATGCGGTGAAAGCAGTGCTTTGGGTGCTCTCTTCTCAATGATGAGCATCCGCTTGGCCATTCGCTGATGAAGGCATTGGTACATAGAAGATGCTTATGAGGTCGTATTGAAATGAAGAAGTTTTACACGTGCAGTTTCTTCCGTTTATAAAGATTGGGGCTGTGAAATTGATATTATATACGGTCATGATGCAATTTTTTTATCGATAAATATCCTATTATAGAATTAATTTATTATTTTTGCACTGTAATTTTCATTAAATTACATTTTTATATATTTGTTTAAGTCCTTGATTAATTACTAAACCTTATAACGAAGAGTGTATATGAAGAAAATTGTACTTTTTGCTTCTGCGTTTTTCCTGACAGCTGCTGCTGGTTGGGCGCAGACATCTTACGACTCGGCGCTTTCTGCGGCAGTAGGCAATAACTCCTACACAGTAGAAGGAAACTCTGCGGATTCTGTATTCTGGAAGTTTACGGCCGACAAGAACTATCTTGCTACAATAGGTCCATTGGACGGCAAGTATGATCAAGTAACGGTAACGGCCATCAGAGCCAATGCCGATACCCAGAAGAATGATACAATAGCCTTGGTGGGAGCACAAGCAGCTTATCCCAATAAAATATATCCATTGAAAAAGGGCGAAACTTACTATATGATATTAAACAATGTGGGTGAGTTGGGCTTTAAGTTTGCAGTGGAAGAATTTGACAGACTGGAGGGCGGTGTAAGTGCAGACCAGCCAGTAAATTTGCAATTGGATGCCCAGAATTATTTGGGAAACGCTTACAGGTCAGGCTATTCCAACTATAATGCTTATGCACGTTATACAGCAGACAAGAATGGCGTGTTGCTGTTGAGCAGCAATGCCTACTTTGGCACTTGCACCGTGAACGGCAGCACAACCCTGTCTTGCTCTTATGAAAACGGTGGCTACGTAGCCAAACTCACTGTTGAGGCTGGCAAGACATACGACATGGCATTCAATATCAGCAATCCTGTATTGATAACAGCCAAGATGACTTATCCTAAGGAAGGCTCTTACGAGATGCCTTTCAGCTTGGCAGAAGGACAAAATACCGTTCCTGCGGCTTATGGAGAATATTATTATACCTATACTCCTGCCAAGACCGGATACCTTACTGTCAGCAGTGAAAACAGCTTGCCTGGTGGCAGTGTAAAGATTTATACTTCTAAAGAAAATGTGCAGTACGGACAAGTGGCAGCAGAGTCTGAAACAGGCTCTTACAATGTGCGTGTAGAAGTGCCTTATCTGGGTTCTACTTATTATATATATGTGAATAAGTTGGATGGGACAGACGAGGACGAAACCTTTACTTTCAAGATGGAAGACTACAAAGCCGGCGAGAAAGAGAGCAATCCTATCAGTTTGGCAGAGTTGCCTGCCACCCAAACATTGGCAACAGCCAAGGGCACTTATTATTACAGTGTAACTGTTCCTGCCAATACCGTCAAATTCTTGGCTGTCAAATCTGACGTAACAAATCCTGCTTATGGTACACAACTGGCCATCTATCCGGTAGGCGGCAGCTCTTATAACGGTGCTACAGGTTCTGACTTTGCAAAATTGAATGTAACCAACAGTGCTGAAACTACCTATATCATAAAGGTTACTTCTGAAGAGGCATCACCACTTACCTTCCAAGTCTATTATGAAGACATTTTACCGGGTGATGTCATTACCAATCCTGTTGCTGCCGTGTTAGGCGACAATACCGTTACCGGCAACGGTACAAAGTATTATACCTATACTCCTACCAAGGATTGCAAGCTTGTGGTAAGCGGTACACCGGAGATGACCGTTAGCTTCCCACGTGGTACAGGACAGTTGGATGGCAACTATGATGCCATTGTGAAGGGTGTGGACTATACTCTGGAAGCTACGGCAGGCAAAGCTTATCTTATCAAACTGGAGAATGTATCTTCCGGTGATGTGTTCTCATTGGCTGAGCAGGACTTTGTTGCCGGCGATACCCGTTCCAATCCTATCGTTGTAGAAGGCGACAGTTATCCGTTGACAGGTGCTGATGCCGGAAACCTCTGGCTGAAATATGTGGTGAAGAAAGACGGTGTAGTAACAGTAGACTGTGATGCTCCTTATGACTATAACAGTATTGTAGAATTTGGCAAAGAGACTGACAGCTATCTTTCTGGTATGGTGTCTACTGTAACCAATGGCAGCAATACCAATACCGTTTACAGGGGACAGAAGAACGTGAAAGCAGGTGATGCTATTTTGGTTCATCTCAAGATGAAGTCCAATGTAGACAATTATAAGGTAACCTTTGCTGAGCGCGACTATCAGGCAGGCGAGTCATTGGACAATCCTCTTGCTATAGAATTGGGCAAGACTGTAAACCTTCCGTCCGTAACTCGTTCTACACCCGTTTGGTGCACAGTAAACCTTCATAAAGGTACTGCTCAGTTCAAGTCAGACGGTTATGTGAGCGGTATGCTCTATGCAAACAAAGAGGATGCTGCACGCGATGTGAATGGCACTTACTTCAGCTTCCAGTATGACAGCAGTTTGGAGGGTACCATGAATTATAGCTTTAGTCAGAGTATTGCTGCTGACGGTGAGTATTACATACAGTTTAATGACTCTTATGGTCAGGTTAACCTCACTTTGTTCAATGACGGTACATCCACTGGCATCAATATAGCCAATGCTTCTGCCGGCAGTTACAGCTTGGCAGGTGGACAGATAGTAGCCCGCGGACAAGCAAAGGTCAGTGTCTTTACTTTAGGCGGTGCCAAGGTAGCCACTTTAAGGGGCGGTAATGCAGTAGTGCTGAAGCCAGGTGTTTACGTAGTAAATGCTGACGGCAAGACAAATAAAGTTGTTGTCAAGTAACCACCAGATGTATCATACAACTATTGTTTAACTATAACTGCAAGTGCTGATAGCTATTGTATGGAATAGCTGTTCAGCGCTTGCGGTCTTTTATTTAAATATAATTATCACTATTCATAATTGGATTTGACAGCCGGATTCTTGTAATAATGTTTCAACATGAGTGCATGTTGTGCATCAACTGTTGTATGTCAGTAAGGTAGCTGTGCATAATTTATTCTTTCAACTGTTGAAAGTAGCGTAAAAGTTTGTCATCATGAAACAACAAGGCACAACCAATGAGGTTGCAAAAGGGTAGGCTTTTGTCCTGAATGCAATATGGTAATGAAGATTTGAAAAATACAATTATATATAATGTTTAACAAAAAGAGAATTTTATGAAACTTCTAAAAAGTCTGTTATTGGCTTCTGCACTTGGCATAGGATGCACCCAAGAAGCTTTGGCTATCGGTGCGTTTCCACGCCCTATCCTGATGCGACAGCCAGACGGAAGCACCTTGTTGGTAAGAATACAAGGCGACGAGAACTTCCATTTCGTAACATCCTCTGACGGATACCTTTTGAAGAAAGACAAGAAAGGTTATTTCTGTTATGTAGATTACGATTCCAAGTCGGGTAGGAAGAGTCTTACCAAGCAGCGAGCCCATAATGTCAATGACCGTACAGCAGCAGAGAAGACACTGCTTGCGCAGCTGAAAGCGGCCTCTACAGTTAATGCAGAGCTACTGTCCAAAGGGCAGCTGCTAAAGAAATCGCCCAGTAAGACTTTGAGCAGAAAGGTGGTGGCACCTCGTCGCGTAATGGGTAAGGAGGCTGCTGTAAAGGAGACGCAATATCTGGTTATATTGGTCAACTTTGCAGACAGCACCTTCAAATACAAAAACGAGGACTTTGACCGCTGGCTTAATGAGCCAGGGTATAGTGTCAACGGCGGAACAGGCAGTGTGAAGGATTATTATAGAGACAATTCTATGGGGCAATTTATCCCCAATTTTAAGGTGGTAGGACCTTATACACTGTCTCAGCCTACAAAATATTATGGCGAAAACACCAGCGATGCTTCTGCCAGCGATGCACGTCCACGTGAGATGGTGGTAGAGGCTTGCAAGTTGGCAAAGGCAGATCATCCGGAACTTGACTTCTCTCAGTTTGACAACGATGGCGATGGCGAAATGGACAACTGCTATGTTATCTATGCAGGTTATAGCGAAGCCAGTACAGCCAATGATGATGATATTTGGCCACATTCATGGTATCTGCAAGACGGGCAATTGTCAATAGACGGCGTAGCTGTCAAAAACTACTCTTGCTCTGCAGAGCTGGTAGGTATGCCGGGCAACGGCACAAAGCCTGCAATGGACGGTATAGGCACCTTTACCCATGAGTTCGGCCATGTGTTGGGTCTTAAAGATATGTACGACACAGACAGCTATACCAATGGAAAGGGTCTTGACCCAGGTGCTTACAGTATCTATGCCAGCGGCAGTTACAACAACGACAGCCGCACCCCTCCTTGTCTCATGGCGTTTGAGCGTTTGCAGATGGGCTGGATGAAAGAAGGTGAAGACATCAAGGAATTGAAAAATCCGGAAGACATAGAACTGGCAAGCCTTGCAGACAATAAAGCCTATTATATCAATGCTCAACCCGGCAGGGCAGCCGGCACAGGCGTAGAATGGTTTATATTGGAAAACCGTCAGCAGACAGGATGGGACAAATACATACCTGCCCATGGCTTGCTGATTACGCATTATGATTATACAAAAGAGATGCAGGACCTTTATTGGAGTGTGAATGGTCCTAACAACAATGCCAAGCACCGCTGCATGTATATCAAGCCTGCTGATGGTATAGATGATGCTAATTCCCGGGACGGGGACACTTATCCGGGAACCTCAGCCAACACATCCTTTACCGATACTACTACGCCTAATTCTCTGAATTGGAGCAATGAACCGGTCAATGTGCCTATCACTCATATTGCCGAGAGTGACGGCAAGATAAAATTCCAGGTAAGTGGAGGTGTGCAGACATGGAATGTCGTAAAGACAGATGTACCTGATGACGTAAGAGACGTAACGGCAACCTTTAAGGCTACGGTAGAGCAGCACAATACGGATGTAGCAGAAGTAGGTTTCTGCTGGAAGCAAGGTGCCGAAGAGCCTACACTGAATGATAGCCATGCAGCTTGTGCAGATAAAGATAATCCAATCTATACAGCCAGCGGCTTGCAACCGGGCAGCCAGTATGCAGTACGCTCTTATATGAAACTGTCTGACGGTAGTGTGATTTATGGTTCTTCTGTACCTTTTGTCACAGAGTGTGCTACGGTAGACACGCCTTACCAGACAGATTTCTCTTCATGGACAAATGGCCAGCTTGACTGTTGGAAGATAGTAGACAATAATGGTGACGGCACTACTTGGGTGGCAGACGAATCTTCCAATTCAATAGTATACTCTTTTGACTATTGGAATGATGCTGATGATTATCTGATTTGCAAGCGCCGTATCCATGTACCGGAGAATGGCGTTCTTTTCTTTACGCGTGGCGTGTCAGAGGAAACCTCTATCGAGTCGCTTGAAGTGCTTGTGTCAAACAAGACCAGCAATATTAATGATTTTCATGTAGCAGAGCGCTTCTCGTTTGCCGATAACTTTTCGCAGCAGTGTATTGAAGAGGTAGACCTCAGCAAATATGCAGGCCAAGACATTTATGTAGCTTTCCGTTGCTGTTCAGACAGGATGCAAGGCTATCTGTGGTTGTGGAACATTATGGTAACCAATAAGCTGGCAACACCGACCATTACCGACTTCAGCCGCATCGCTCCGCAACAGCTGCATGTAGCGTGGACACCTGTAGCCGGAGCCAACAACTATTATCTCTATTTAGGTAAGGAGACAACCACCAAGAACCAGCAAGCTCTGTTCACTCCCATGTCTTTCTATAAAGAGGTAGAAGGTGATGTAACCTTAGGCACAGGAAACATCTTCTTCAAGAGTTCTGGCTGTGTAACCCTTAAAGAGATTGCCGAGGGCATTGATGACTGCAAGTTCATTGTTACCACGTCTGGTCCGTTAGGTACTTCCGAATTGTATGTGGAAGGGTCAAAAGACGGTGGCAATACATGGCAGACAGTAGGTCCTAAGATAACCTTGAAAGAGTATGACTCAGAGGGTCAAGAGTGCGACTGGTCTTCTTATGTGCAGAACAAGAAATATACCCAATTGCGTTTCCGCTTCAAGCATGGCGGCAGAAATGGGCGTATCAAGTATCTGACACTTATCTATAATGACGGCATGCAGTATGAAACATTGGCTACGGGCGGTGTGTTTGATACAAAGATAGACATTAAAGCCAAAGAGGAAAACGAGTTTGATACAGGCAAATACAAGGTATGGGTAGCCGCAGGTCAGGACAATTTGTATTTTGACGAGTCGGAACCTGCTTATTATTCAGCCGGGACATCTGCCATAACAGACGTTATTGGCGATACAGATATCCAACTTGTTCAGGATAACGGCACTGTAAAGGTAATTGGTTTGGAGCCAGGTGCTGTCGTAACTTGTACTTCTCTTGACGGTATAGTGCTCTATCATGGTGAGGCTGCCTCAAGCCAGCTCTCTTTCAGTACATCGGGAAAAGCTGGAGTGGTAGTAATCAGCGTAATGGAAAAGGGCACTGCCTACCGTACCAAAGCAATTATAAAACAATAATGATAAATAGATATGAATAGACAAACTATTTTATCCGTCATGCTGGCAGCTATGGCTGGTGGCGTTGTATGGGCATCTATTGGCTCGCATAAAGGTCATGCAGCAGACAGCGAAAAGCAGAAGCCTACGGCAAGCATATTGGCACAGAAGCCTTTGAGCCGTGCGCATTATGCACCGTTGAAAGCGGAAGGCAATGCCGATGGAGTGCCTTACGGTCTTAACTTGATGGGCGTAACTGACAAAAAAGTACAGTTGTCATGGATGTCGCCAGAGCCAATAGACGGCTATTTCGATGATTTTGAAAATCATCAAGACTTTGAAATCAATTCTACAGGTTCCATAGGCTGGTCATATATTGACGGTGATAATACCAATACCTATACTTGGCAGGCATGCAAGTTTGCCAATCAAGGCCAAAAGATGGCTTTCATTGTCATGAATCCATGGACTACCTCACCTGCTGTCAACGAGAATCCTAATTACCAGCCTTATTCAGGCAAGAAGATGCTGGTAGATTTTGCATCTGTTGATGTGCCTAACAATGACTATATTATATCGCCAGAGCTGCACTTTGATTCTGATTTCCAGTTTAGTTTCATGGCGCGTAGCTACAAGATAGGTACAAACATCAGCGCAGAGCGTGTGCAAGTGGGCTATTCCACTACAGGCAAACGTCCTTCAGACTTTACTTATGTCAATGAAGGTCCTTATGTAGAGTTGCCCGCGGCGTGGACATTGGTTAAATATACGATTCCCAAAGAGGCCAAATATGTTGCCATACATTGCGTGTCTGACGATGCTTTCATGCTGATGATTGACGATATATTTATCGGCACCAACAAGGTTCGCCCGGGCTCAATGGCCAAGGCTGCAACTGCCAATCCTCTGGTAGGCTTCAATGTTTACCGCAATGGAACCAAAATAACCTCTCAACCTATCGATTCATTGCGCTATACAGACAATGTGCCGGACTATGGCGACATGACTTATACCGTGTCTGCCGTATATCAGGACGGCACAGAGTCAGCACAGAGTGAACCGCTGAAGGTGAATGTGCCTGACGTAAGACTGTTGCCGTTTGAAGACAATTTTGATGATTGGACACTGCATGAAGACAAGTGGTCTACCGAACAAGAAGATGGCAGCGATGAGACAAAATGGTCTATTGACTATTATGAGTATGGATTGGTAGACCCCAGTGCCACTTACCGCTATTCTAACTTGACCAATTACAGCCAGTCTTTGGTAACTCGCGAGTTGCATACGCTTGACAAGGCAAACACTTATTTGCGCTTCAATCTGCGCTTGCGCAATTCTCAGCAGACCAATGTAGACTATCTCTCTGTGGAGCTGAGTGATGACAACGGAGCTACTTGGAAAGAGCTGAAGACTTATGACAACAAAAATGGTGGCTTTGAATGGACCGTTTGTCAGTTGCCTTTGGCTGACGTGTTGGGCAATGATTTGTTCAAGATACGCTTCCGTGCCCATGGCGCTGTGGCACAGTGGATTAACTACTGGTATGTAGACGATGTCAAAATATGGAACCCTATATGGACAAAAGCTTCTCTGCATGTTACCTCTGCAAACGGTTCTTTGGCTCAGGCCAAAGTATCTATGACTGGTGATAATGGTGCAGAGATAGACACTACAACAGACGACAACGGCAATGTGGCTTTTGACAAGATAGAAGAGGGCAAGTACACTGTCTGTGTGTCAAAGGAAGGCTATAGCATTTACAATGGAGAATGGACCATAACAAAAGACGGTAACAACCAGCAGGAAGTGCATGTGGCTAAACCTGTTGCCACTCTGTCTACTGATGCAGTCACTGCAGAGATTGATGCAGAGGCCAACTCCAAACAAACCTTTACGTTGACCAATACCGGTGACGGGCAGATGTATTGGCATTTGCAGAGCAAGGTGAACAAAGCATCAGGCAGTGATGCCAACCGTTGGAAGACCTTGCCATCGTTTAACACTTCTGGCGACTTGCAGCAATCCATCGCTTTTGACGGTGAGTATTATTATACAACTTCGTCTGTAGAGTTAGGCAAATTCTGGAAGTATGACAAGAACGGCAATTTTATAGAGCAGTTTAACATTCCAAAGATGTATTACATGCTGTATGACATTACCTATGACGGACGCTACTTCTATGGCAGTGACCACTCCAACAGGCTGTTTAAACTCGACTTTGACAATCGCCGTGTAGTGGATGTCATTACGGTTGCCGCAGAACCCAGTCTTGAGATTACCCACTGCAGTTACGATCCAGACCGTAAAGGCTTCTGGGTAGGAGGCTTTACTACCATTGGTTTCATAGACATGAAGGGCAATATCAAGACGCGCTTCTCAAGTTTGTCTTCTTCAAACGATGTAGCCATTTATGGTTCTGCCTACGATAATGTATCACCCGGCGGCCCTTATCTCTGGCTTTCTGACATGACTACAGCTTCCAGTGATGTGATAGACAAGATACAGATACGCCAGTTTGACCTCAACAGGCGTGTGCTTACCGATGTAAAGCATGTGCTTAGCGATGCTCCCGGTTATGTAATGGGCAATCAAACCTCTGGACAAAACTACGTTTGCGGGCTGTTCTCGTCAATGGATGTAGTGCCGGGTCAGCTTACCTTGATGGGTACTTTAAACCAAAGTCCTAACCTTGTGTTCCGCTATACTCTTAGTGAGGCTGACAAGTGGCTGGATGTTACGCCCAAGCATGGCGTACTGGCTGCAGGAGAGAAGCAAGACTTTACTGTTAACTTTGATGCGTTGGAGGCTCAGAAGGGCGATGCTTTTGCTTCTACAGCTTTGCTGATGACTAATCCTGAGAGCGAAGACCTGCCGTTAACCTTTAGCTTGAAAGCTGTAAACGAGTCGGCTGCACCACGCCCGCAAGCGGTAACAGCTGTTCCCGGCTCATCCAGCGTAGTGTTGAACTGGAAGAAAGGCAATGGTTCAGCTCAGGCAGAAGGCTATAATGTATACAGAAATGACAAGAAGGTCAACAGCGAATTGATAAAGGCAATGACCTTTACAGACAGCAAGTTGGTCTATGGCAATTATACATATAAGGTAACTGCTGTCTATGCCGGTGGCAAGGAGTCGGCCAAGAGCGATTCTGTTGCTGCTTTCGTAAGTGACGGTGCACAGTATTATCCGCCTGTTCAGCTGGCTGCTCATCTTGCTCACAGCAAAGACGTAACGCTCAGCTGGAAATCGCCTCTTGCCAATCAAGCACAGAACGATACTTTGTCTTGGAGCAATGGCGTACATGAAGACCAGTTAGGCTTGGATGCAGGCGGCTACTTCTATGCCGGAGTTAAATGGGATGCAGAGGATATTGTTCCTTATCGTAACAAGAAGGTATCTTCAGTGGCAGTTCAGCTGGTCAACAACTGTAGCTATTTGGCACTCCGTATATCTAAAGACGGTGAGGTAATTTACAAGAAGCAATATAAAGGCAACATTGTTTATGACGGTGGACTGACCGAAGTTCCTGTAGACGGCGACATCATATTGGAGCCTGGCCATTCTTATATTTTTGCTTTCCAGATAATGAATGACGAGAGTGTACAGCCTTTGGCAATAGACAACAGCAAAGCTGTGAACGGAAAAGGCAACCTCTTGTCATTAGATGGAACCAACTGGTTTACTGCAGCGGAGACAGGTATTGACGGAAACTTCAACATCAGTGTGAATGTTGTACCTGCACAGCAGGGAAAAGAAGCAGAACCGGTGGGCTACAATGTATATCGCGATGGTCAGAAAGTAAACACGGCATTGCTTACAGCTGCTACTTACCAAGATACACTTAGCGAGCCTGGCACATATCGTTATACCGCTACTTCTGTTTATGCAGATGGTGGTGAGTCCAATCAGAGCCTGTCTGTGGCTGCTACTGTCAAGAATATAGAGAACAAGGTAGCACCGAAGCATGTAGGAGCCGTGATAGAAAATAACAGCAAGGTAACTCTGCGCTGGGATTTGCCGTTGGCTGTTGCTCCTACTTTCGCTACGGATTTGAGCAAGCGCCCTGTAACTACTGATGATGGCTGTCCTGAGTATGTCAATGCGTTTATGGGCGAAAAGTCTTCAATGGGTGTAGCCACAGATGGCAAATATATTTATACTTCTGTCTATAATGAGGATGGACGCATAGAGAAATATACCTTAGACGGCAAATATGTAGCCAACTACATAATAGACGGCATTGAGGGCATACGTAACTTGGCTTGTGACGGTACTTGCCTGTATGCTGCTGACAATACCAATGACATTCATAAGATAGATCTGTCTACCATGACTTTGGCAGAGTCGGTAGCTATCTCTGAGTATTCTCGACATCTGGCTTACGTGCCAACGCTTGACGGCGGAAAGGGAGGCTTTGAGGTAGGAGACTGGGAAACCAGTATCTTTGTCAGCAAGAATGGCAGCAAACTTGCTACCGGTCCTACCCTGAAGGGCGCTTCAGGCACAGCTTACTATGACGGCAGGCTTTATGCCTTTGAACAGGGCAATGGCGACAATGCCTATACAATAGGTATTTATGATGTAGCTACCAATAAGCGTGTGGGAGCCATAGATATGGGCAAATATCTTGAAATAGATGACATGGCATCTGCCAAGGCCGGCGGCATGTCTACCTATACATCGCCGGAGGGTATAACCTATTTGCTGCTGTCATTACAGCGTCAAGACAAAAACACACAGTTTGTGATACTTGACCTGAGCGGACTGAACACAGTGGAAGGCTACAATGTTTACCGTGACGGTACAAAACTCAACAGCACTCCACTTACCCGTCGCTATTTTGAAGAGAACATAGCTGATGAGGGTACCTACCGGTATACGGTTCAAACCGTATTTATAGACGAGACTGTTTCGGAACCATCTGAGGCTACTTCTGCTACTATCGTGGCACACGGACAAGCCAAGGTACCTCAAGATGTAAAGGCTGAGGCTTCTACTTATGGCTATAACGTACTGCTGTCGTTTGCTGATCCAGACATGCACAGCAATGCTGCTTCTGTCAATCAGTTTGAAGACAAGAAGGAGGGTGCAACAGTTTATGCTGTTGACGGTGAGAGCTATCAGTCTAACTGGACTGTAACCGCAGACCGTGCCTTCCTGGGAACACAGTCTATGGTAGCAGCTAAAGATGATGCCGCCTTTGGCGTTATACCAGCTGAGGACATGCATTATTTGCGCATGGCTTTGCGTAATGGTGACGACCATAAGGGCAATGGAACCGTTAGCGTATACTACTCAACTGGTGGTACACACCGCTCTAACTTTATATTGCTCGACAGCTATACTACTTCAGAGGCTTGGCAGGATGTAGTTTGTAAGTTGCCTGCTGATGTAGAGTATGTGGCCATTGCCAAGAATAGCGGTGTTGACGCACAATATGTTGATGCCGTAGCACTTTACAAGGAGCAGCCACAGAGCAATCTGTATGGCTTTAACATCTATCGCAACGGTGAGCAACTCAACAAGGTGCCTGTTACCGGCATCTCTTATGTAGACCATAACCTGTTGCCTGGCCATTATGACTATCAGGTAAGCATGATTACCAACACTGCTGCTGTGAGTGAATTGAGCCAGAAAGCAAGTCTTGACCTTTACTATGACAATGGCAGTTTGGCACCTACCAATCTTCGTGCCGAGCGTCAGGCAGACAATACCTACCGCTTGAACTGGCAGTTCCCGGCTTTAGGCGAGCCTGTTTATCTGCGTTGGCATGACGGAGACAGCTATGATGCTGCGGGTCTGCCTAATGGCGGTGCATTCTTTGCAGGTGCCAATTGGTTTGCTTCAGACTTGAAGAATTATGGCAATCTTTGGTTGAGCGATGTGGAAGTTTACATCAATCAGATACCGGATGCCTTGTTCCTGCTTGTCTATGAAAACAACAATCTGGTGCGTCAGCAATATGTTCCTTCGTTAAAGCAATATTCTTTCAATACCATCCACTTGGATGAGCCTTTAAAGATTGATACCGAAAAGAATCTTCGCGTAGCAGTCTATGTAGAGCACAATGAGATTACTGTGCCATTGGGCTATGACCACGGTCCTGCTGTAAGTGGTAGAGGCAATCTTTATTCTGCTGATGGCGTTACTTGGAGCACCATTGCCGACTCCGGTACAGACATTGATGCCAACTGGAACATCTCTATCGGATTGAGCGCTTATTCCAATACCTTGCCGGGCAGTGGAAAGAAAGCAGCCAAGAATGTCCGCCGCTTTGTTCCAAAGCAAAATACAGGTAGCACTGTCTTGAAGTCAAGTCCTATCAAAGTTACTGCTTCTTCAGACAAGAATGTGTTTGAGGGTTATAACATTTATCGTAATGGTGAGAAGCTGAACGGTGCACTGACCATTGACACTGCTTACGTAGACACAAAGCCATATACAGACAAATATCTTGACTATCAGGTGTCTGCTGTTTATAGCGTACATGGCGAGAAGTTCTCAAACAAGGTAACCATTGTAACATCAGACATCAATGGTGCGGCTACTATGAATGGCTTGCGCATAGAGGCTCACCATGGTCAGCTCTATGTATATGGTGCTCATACAGGATCTGTCATCAAACTATATGCTGTTGATGGAACATTGCTGGGCAGTACAACGGTAACCGACAGCTATAAGCAGACGGTGTCATTGGCTACATTGTCTGTCGGCACATATATTGTAAAGATAGACAACAGCATATTTAAGGTGCGCGTAAGCCGATAATTTTACTATTGGTAAACTACATAAAAAGAGGATATGCTTTGATGGCATATCCTCTTTTTGTATTGTAAATGTATGCGTTTTGCATTATAGATGTCAAATAACTCTATGGTTTAGCCACTCTAAACCATAGAGTTATCTTTGTAAAGCATAGCTTTAGCGAAATAAAGCTATGCTTTTTGAGCTTGTCGGTACTGCCTATGTATTTGACTTGTGCTTGTGTATTTGATTTGCTTGTACATTTGGCCAGCTTGTGCATTTGGTCTTGTTTTGAACGCCTGCAAAGAGGCTGCTGACCACCAATGCGTTGAAAGGACTGGTCCCAACACTGTGGCAGATGCCAATAAGTTGCTTGGTATTGCCCAAACGGTATGGGCAATGAGTGCCCAAGGTGTGGGCATCCATTGCCCTGTCGCTGTTCACCGCATGCCCAAAACTTGGGCATGCGGTGAAAGCAGTGCTTTTGTCAGTTTGGACAATGTATGGATGCATAGTGTCTGTCATTCATCTTGACTGATAGACGGCTCACCCGATAAACCAGGGGGGAGGAGGCTCTTTGTTTTGAAATAAATATTGATAGACATTAAGCAGGTGCTTGGAATTAATGTAAAAGTGTACAATAAAAAAACGGACATCTTTATAAAGATGTCCGTTTTTTATTGTTGTGCTGCTTGTCTTGTCAAGCCAGTGTTTTATTACTTGGTCTTGTCTTCATCAGCCACTGCGTCTTTCCAGTTGTCAAACTCTACTACGTTGGCATCATATCCGTCATATCCATAGTTTTGATGGAGCTGGCCCTCACTGTTGGCATTGATGGCACTCTGGGGGATAGGCCAGAACATGTTGCGCTTGTCCATTCTGTAGTTCAGTGTCTTTCCGTTGGAAACAATGGCACCTTTGTTGTAGAGAGAGTAGTGATTGACGCGTTGGTACCAGTAGCTGCCGCCTTTATCGTCGGTGCCTTCTCGCTTGTCCCAGTTGGACAGGCTGTAAGTGTTGCCCCACTCATCAGGTTTGCCGCTTTGTGCCAGCTCATAAGACACGCGTTTCAATTCGCAGTTTCTCCACTCTTCCAGATAAAGCTCGCGAGCACGCTCGTTCATGATGTCGCCAATGGTAACGCTGGTGTAATACTGAGAAGCCTTTGCACGGTGACGGATTTCGTTTACGTCTTCAGTAGCACCTTCGTTGTTGTTTTGGAAGAAGCGAGCCTCTGCACGGAGCAGGTACACTTCTGCCAAGCGGTAGAGGTACATGTCGTTGCAGCTGCCCAAGGTCTGGGTAAAGCTGTTGGCTGTTTCAATGGCGTGCTCCTTGGTATCTCTAATGTAGAGCTTGTAATAAGGATAATCGAACCAGCTGCGGATAGTATCAGAGCAAAGCAGGTTGCCCTCATCGTCATGCAGACGGATC